>Ga0111539_10000934_pt1 | contig 38269 bp, 29 predicted proteins | sample RhiMethybrSRZTD1_FD_79667 | JGI IMG/M metagenome (GOLD analysis project Ga0111539, IMG submission 79667) | Populus rhizosphere microbial communities from Tennessee, USA - Rhizosphere MetaG P. TD hybrid SRZTD1 (version 2) (version 2) | ecosystem: Host-associated > Plants > Roots > Rhizosphere >...
CGTGGGGCCCCACGCCTCGGGCCGGCCATCCTCGCGCTACGCGCTCGGGCCGGGTGTCGCGCGGGGCCCCACCCCCACGCCTCGGGCCGGCTCTTCTTTCTCAATGGCGTGGGGCCCCACGCCTCGGGCCGGCCATCCTCGCGCTACGCGCTCGGGGCCGGGACTCACTCGGGCCGGCTCTCCTCGCGCTACGCGCTCGGGCGGTTGTGCGCGATCGGGCCGGTTGCGATTGCGACTTATCATTGCGCGCACGAGTGCAGAGTCGACTGCCGTTGGTCACTGCGTTCGTCCCAGTCGTCATTCCGGCCGCAGTGCGCGAATGACGTCGACGCGCGACGCGCGAGCCGCCGGCATCACCGATGCCACCACGGCCGCGGCGACGAGAATCGCCGCGGCACCCGCGATCGTCAACGGGCCCGGCAGCCGCGTAGCCTGCACGTAGCTGCCGACGAAGCGCACGAGCAGCCCGCCCGCAATCGCGCCGGCGACGATGCCGGCCGCGGCGATGCCGGCGCCCTCGCCGAGCACACGCCGCAGCAGCTGAGCGGGCGCCGATCCGATCGCGAGCCGGATGCCGAACTCGCGCGTGCGCGCGCTCACCGAAAACGCCAGCACGCCGGCGACGCCGACGATGGCAATCGTCAGCGCGACGCCGGCAAAGCCGCCGAAGACCAGCGCGTTCAGCCGATCCGGCGCAAGGACCTCGGCGCGGACGTCCTCGAGCGTGGCGGCGCGCTCGACGGGTTGATCCGCCGACAGCGAGCGCACGATCTTCGTGATCGGCGACACCAGCGCATAGGGATTCGAGCTGGCGTGGACGAACAGCCGGCCGCCGCCGATCTCCTGATCGAAGGGGTGGTACACGGTCATCGCCGGTCCCGGGACGATGTTCTCGTCGTCCACGTCGGCGGCCACGCCGACGATTCGCCGCGGCGCGGTGCTGACGTCGATGAACTTCATCACCGGATCGGTCCACTGCAAGTGGCGGTTCACGGCGTCCTGGTTCGGGAACATGCGCTGCGCCACGCTCTGGCTCACGATGACGACCGGCTCGCCGTCCTTGCGATCGGCGTCAGAAAAATCGCGGCCGGCGATGATCGGCACGCCCAGTGCCGCGAAGAAACGCGGCGATATCGTGCGGAAGCGCGCATGGGGATCGTCCTCTCCGTTGGCCTTCGCGTAGCCCTCGACAGTGAACTGGAATCCCGGACCGAAGACGCCGGCATCCCGCCACGGCACGGCCGTCCCGACGGCAACGTGCTCCACGCCAGGAAGCTCGCCGATGCGGCGCATCGCTTCCTTGTAGAAGGCCGCGGCCTGGTCCGGCTTGAGCTCGAACGACAGCGGCACGTTCAGCGCGAGCACCTTGCGCATCTCGAAGCCGGTCGGCGCGACCTGCAACGAGAACAGCGTCGTGAGCAGCATGCCGGCGCCGGCCAGGAGCACGAACGAGGCGGCAATCTGCGTGACGGCAAACAGGCGCAACCGGCGGCTCGTGCCTGCGGTCATCCTGGCGCTGCCGTTCGCGAGCCCAAACCCGCCGCTGGCCTCCGCTGAGGGCAGCTTCGGCACGAACGCCAGCAGGACCGCCGCGATCATCGCGAGGGCGACGCCAATCCAGAGCACGCTCGCGTCCACCGACAGGTCGAGCGCCCGCACCGAGAAGCGCGCGGCATATTGCGCCAGCACGGCGACCATCGGCGGCGCCAGCGCGACGCCGAGGAGCGCGCCCGCGCCGCAGAGCACCAGGCTCTCGGTGAGGAGCGTCCGGCGCAGGGCGCCGCGGCTTGCCCCGAGCGCCGCGCGGATCGCCAGCTCGCCCTCGCGGCGCACCGAGCGCGCGAGAATGAGGTTGGCGACGTTCGAGCAGGCAATGACGAAGATCAACGCGGACGCGGCGAGCAGGACGAGCAGCACGGTCCGCGCCGGCGACGCGATCTGATCGCGCAGGAGCTTCGCGTCGATCCGGAAGTCGGCCTTCGCCTGGTAGGCCTCGGGGTGTTCCTTCACGACGGCGCCGTGGACGCCGCGGAGCTCCGCGCGCGCGGTCTCCAGATCGGCACCAGGCGCGAGGCGCCCGAAGAGCTCCGTCATCCGGTGGACGCGGCCCGTCACCATCGTCGCGTCGAGATGGTGCGGGCTGGTCACGACGTTGGCGATGATCTCGGTCTCGGCCGGATACGGCACCGACGGCTCGAGGATGCCGACGATGACGGCGGATCGATCGCCGAGCCGGACCGTCTTGCCGAGGACGGAAGGATCGCTCGCGAGCGAAGTCGTCCAGAATCGGTGCGTGAGGACCGCCGCGCCGGCCGCGCTCGGTCCGTCGTCTCTCTGATCGAGCAGCCGGCCTTGCACCGGGCGCAGGCCCATGACGTCGAAATAGGACCCGCTCACCACGCCGGCGCGCACGACGCGAGGCTCGCCGAGTCCCACGATCGTGAACGGGATCGTCGAGAAGTCTCCGAAGGCCGTGACCGACGTGACGCGGGACTTCAGGTCCTGAATCTCCGGGACCGAGAAGGCGGCGTTCTCGATGCCCGCGCCCGGGGCGCTTTGACGGATGTAGATCAGCCGATCCTCATCGCGGTTGACCAGCGGCCGGAGCAGGACGCCACGCACGACGGTGAAGATCGCGGCATTGGCCCCGATCCCAAGTGCCAGCGTGAGGATGACGGTCAGCGCGAGACCCTTGGCCCGCGTCAGCGACCGAATCACGTACTTGAAGTCACTCATGACGGTTCTTTCCCCTCATTAAGAGAAACGGGCTCCCGTCTTTCCAGGACGAGGCGCGATCAAGAAGGCGGCCAGCGAGCCAGCCGGCTGCCGGAGTGGCCAGCAGTCCCCGCCTCCGGCAAACCGGCAGGGCCGCCGAACGCAGTGCCCGGCACTGAGCCGGCGAGCCCACCTGCGCCACTGTCGGCGACGGGGAGGAAGGGCCGCATCGAGAAATGACTGCATCTAACAACGTCGTCCCCTGTTTTGGGGGCTTGCCCGCGACGATCGCGTATCGGGCCCCTGCTATGTACTCGACGAAACAGGAGCGGAGAAATCGACATGCGGCGGTAAAGTTTTTCCCGAAAACCGATCGACGTGCTCCCCGGAGGCGATTGCCGGATCCTGATGTATGGTACTCGGCGGTCGCGTCGGCCACGCACCGCTCCCACGACACCGGCATCGGGCAAATCGGAGACCTCATGAAAGTTATCAGGAAGCTGATGAAACATCTCGCGGTGCCGCCGGGCAAGAAGACCCGGCTGAAGGATCACAGCACCACGTGGACGGGCCGAATCAAGAGCAAGGAGGAAGCGCAGACCCTGCTGGCCCAGGGCCTCGAGCGGCTGTCCGAACAACAGACCCGCCTCTACGCGAACGACACGTACTCACTCCTGTTGATCTTCCAGGCCATGGACGCGGCCGGCAAGGACGGGACGATTCGCCACGTGATGTCGGGGATCAACCCGCAAGGCTGTCAGGTCTTCAGCTTCAAGGCGCCGTCGGGTGAAGAGCGCGATCACAGCTATCTCTGGCGAGCCATGAAGGCGGCACCCGAGCGCGGCCGGATCGGCGTCCACAACCGCTCCCACTACGAGGAAGTGCTCGTCGTCCGCGTCCGCAAGGAAATCCTCGCCGCCGAGCAGCTTCCCGAATCGCTGAAAAGCAAGGGGATCTGGAAGCGCCGCTTCCAGGAGATCAACGATTTCGAGCGGCACCTGGCCGACAACGGCACGGTGATCCTGAAGTTCTTCCTCAACGTGTCCAAAGAGGAACAGAAACGCCGGTTTCTGTCGCGGATCGACGAGGAAGACAAGAACTGGAAGTTCTCGGTCGCGGACGTCGCGGAACGCGGGCGCTGGGACGAGTACATGGCGGCCTACGAGGACATGCTTACGCACACGAGCACCCGGTACGCGCCGTGGTTCGTCATCCCGGCCGACCACAAATGGTTCTCACGCCTCGCCGTGGCGGCGATCATCTGGCAGACGCTGGAGGATCTGAAGCTCGACTACCCGCGGGTGACCAAAGAGAAGAAGAAGGAGCTCGCCCACGTCCGCAAGCTCCTGATGAGCGAAGGCAAGTGAGCGTGTTGCAGGACCTGAAGGAAGGGCGGGCTTCAGCCCGCCTTCGCCGGGCCGGCTGAAGCCGGCCCTCCCGGGCCGCTAGTTCGCCGTTCGCCGCACCTCCACGCCGGCGAGCGATTCGTAATGCGTGATCAGCGCGCTGTGATCGCGATCGCCGCGGTCCGCGGCTTTGAGCGCCTGCATCATTTCCATGACGGCGGCCGTGAGCGGCAGCGGCACCGCGAGGCCGTGCGACGTCGCGAGGACGTTGGCCAGATCCTTGATGTGGAGGTTGAGGCGGAAGCCGGGCTGGAACTTGCGATCGAGCATGAGCGGCCCCTTCGCCTCGAGCACCGCGCTGCCGGCGAGTCCGCCGCGAATCGCGCCGTGCACGTGCTCGGGGGCGACGCCGGCCTTCGTCGCGAGCACCAGCGCTTCCGACACCGCGGCGATATTGATGGCGACGATGATCTGGTTGGCGAGCTTGGCGACGCTGCCGGCGCCGAGATCGCCGACGCGCACCACCGATGCCGCCATGGCCTTCATGACGTCGTACCACGCGTCGAAGACGGCCTGCTTGCCGCCGGCCATGACCGACAGCGTGCCGTCGATCGCGCGCGGCTCGCCGCCGCTGACGGGCGCGTCGAGCATCTCGATGCCGCGCTCGGCCAGGCGGCGGCCGACCTCGCGGCTCACCAGCGGCGCGATCGAGCTCATGTCGATGAGAATGCTGCCCCGTGACGCGCCTTCGATCACGCCGTCCTTGCCGAGCACCACGTCCTCGACGTCTGGCGAATCCGGCAGCATCGTGATCACCGCCTCCGACCGGGCGGCCACGTCACGCGGGCCGTTGGCGGCGGACGCTCCGAGGGCCACGACCTCGTCGACCACGGCCTGTTTCCGCGCAAATACCACCACTTCGTAGCCCGCTTTGAGCAGGTTCTTGCACATGGGCTTGCCCATGATGCCGAGCCCGATGAATCCGATTCTTTTCACGATTCGCCTCGCTTTCCGCCTGTGTTCACGTGCGTTGGCACGTCATCTGCTTCTTTGTATCGTATGACTCTCCGAGATGCGCTTCTCAAAGAGTTCGACCTGGAATCGCCGTTTACTCGACGCTCCCTCGAACGCGTGCCCATCGAGAAGTTCAGCTGGAAGCCGCACGAGAAGTCGATGACGCTCGGCTGGCTCGCGACCTTCCTCGCGATGGTCCCGAGCTGGGGGAAAATCGTCATCGAGCAGCCGGGACTTGACGCCGGCCTCGCCGCCGGTGCCAGGCCCGAGCTCCCCACATCGTCTCAGGAGCTGCTGGCCATGTTCGACGAAAACTACGCCAAGCTCCGCGCCGCGCTGACGCGAGTGTCGAACTATCACCTCGATACACCGTGGACGCTCAAATTCAAAGGCAAGGTCTTTTTCACGCAGCCGCGCTGGCTCGCGCTCCGGACGTTCATCCTGAATCACATCACGCATCATCGCGCCCAACTCGGCGTGTATCTGCGGCTGCTGGGCATCCCGGTGCCGGCGATCTACAACGCGTCGGCCGACGAGCAGGGCGGCATGTTCCGGGAGGGGGACACGGCCAGGACGGCCACGGCCAGTTGACACTCAGCCAGCTGGGGGAGTAAAGTCTCTCCCCTAGCTGGCTGGGGAAATGCCGAAACACTCCAACGACCGACTTCAGGGAACGCTCGATCTGGTCGTGCTCAAGACCCTCAACTCGTGCGGCGCGATGCACGGGTACGCCCTCAGCGTCCACATCTCCAGGATCTCGAAGGATGTCCTCCGCGTGGAGGAGGGATCGCTGTACCCGGCCCTCCATCGCATGACCCAGGCCGGGTGGCTGCGCGCCGAGTGGGGCCAATCCGACAACGGGCGCCGCGCGCGCTATTACGAGATCACCGCCGCCGGACGCCGTCAACTGAGCGAAGAAGAACGCAACTGGGCCGCGCTCACGAACGCGGTGGCGCACGTGCTGAAACAAGCGTAAGCAGGCAAGGGCAAAACTTGGCGCGCGTTGCAAAACGCAGAAGGAGGGGCGGGCTTTAGCCCGCCCTCAGTGGGCCGGCTGAAGCCGGCCCCTCCGACCGCTGAAAACAAACGCACGAGGCGAAAACACAAAACGCGATCCCATGTCACTGTTCAATCGGCTGGTGAATCTGGTGCGCCGCCGCGATCTCGAGGCCGAGATCGACGAGGAGCTGCAGTTCCATCTCGAGGCGCGGACGGCGGATAACCTCGCGTCCGGGATGACCGAGGAGCGCGCGCGGCGGGACGCACGCCTGCGTCTCGGCGGGCGCGCGGGCCTGCGCGAGCGCGTGCGCGAGGTGAACATCTTCGGCGGACTCGAGCGCCTCTGGCAGGATCTCCGGCACGGCGCGCGTGTCTTCGCGAAGCAGCCGGCACTCACGGCGATTGCCGTGACGTCCATCGCGTTCGGCACCGGCGCCAATGTCGCGATCTTCAGCGTCGCCGATGCCCTGCTGTTGCGCCCCTTGCCCATCCCGCGGGCGGGTGAGCTCGTCAGCATCGGATCGAAGGTCAGGAACGGGCCGTTCTATTGGACCGCCGCCTCGTACCGCGAGTACCGGGACATCCGCGAGCGAGCGCGGAGCTTCGACGGCATCACCGCTTACGCCTACGAGACCGTGGCGCTGACGCTGCGGCCGGGCGACGCGCCGCACGTGCGTTTCGGCACCTTCATCAGCCATGACTTCTTCCGCGTGCTGCAGGTCTCCCTTCAGGCCGGACGTGAGTTCCGGCCGGACGAGGAAAGCACGCCGGGCCTGGGCGCCGTCGCGATTCTGAGCGACGCGTTGTGGCGCGGAGAGTTCGGCGCCGATCGGTCAGTCGTCGGCCGGCAGATTCGCGTGAGCGGCGTCGAATTCACCGTCGTCGGCATCGCGCCGGCGTCGTTTCCCGGGATCGACCTCCTGCTGCGCGACTCGGTCTTCGTGCCGATCACGATGATGCCGCAGGTCGCCAACGCGCCGCGCCGCGACCTCCTCGAGGCGCGCGACGTGCGCATCATGTCCGTCAAGGCGCGGCTTCATGCCGGCGTCACGATGCGGGCCGCCCGCGCCGAGCTCGGGACCATCAGCCGCGAGCTCGAGCGGACGTATCCGGACACGAATGCGAACCAGGCACTCATCGTGCAGACCGAGCTCGAACACCAGATCGAACGGCGGCCCCTGAACTACGAACTGGTCCTGATCCTGACGCTGCTCTCTGTCTCGGTGTACTGCGTGGCGTGCGCGAACGTGGCCGGTCTGCTGGCCAGCCGTGGCCCGGCGCGCTCCAGGGAGATGGCCCTGCGGCTCGCGATCGGCGCCAATCGGAGCCGGCTGGTCCGACAGCTGATTACTGAAACGCTCGTCATCGCCATCGTCGGCGGCGCCGGCGGCATCGTCGTCGGCTGGGCCGGGATCATGCTCCTCGGGCAGATGCAGTACCCGACCGAGCTCATCACGCACCCGCGCTTCGAGCTCAACGAGCGCGCGATGATCGCCGGGCTCGTCGTCGCGATGGTGAGCGCCCTTCTGGTCGGCCTCGGCCCGGCGCTGCAGACGACGCGCGTCGATCTGGTGACGAGCCTGAAGTCGAACGACAGAAGCCGCATCGGGCGGCATCGGCTCACCGCGCGATCCGTGCTCGTCTCTGTCCAGGTGGCGTTGTCGCTCGTTCTGGTCACCATCGCCGTCTTTTCCTTTCAGATCTTTCAGCGCGAGCTCAGCCGCGGCCCCGGCTTCCACACGACGCAGATGACGATGCTCAACATCAGCCCGGGCCGCGCGGGCTATGACGACCTCGAGAGCGCGCGCTTCTTCACACGCGTGCTGGACGGCGCGCGCGCACTTCCCGGCGTCCGCTCGGCGTCGGTGACCTCGGCGATGCCGATGTTCTCGTTCCAGTTCGCGCCCGTTCTGGCCGAGGGTCAGGCGGCGCCGGAAGGACAGGCCGTCGCCCCGGCGTGGGCCAACGAAGTGGACGAGCGTTACTTCGACACGATGGGAATCACGCTGCTGAAAGGGCGGGGGTTCCAGTCCACCGACGACGCCACGGCACCCGCTGTGGCGGTGGTGAACGAGACGCTCGCGCGCCGGTATTGGCCCGCCGGCGAGCCGATCGGCAAGCGCCTGCGGGTCCTCGAGCCGGGCGGACCGCTGGTCGAAGTGGTGGGGATCGTCAGCACGACGATCTATGGGCTGCCGGGCCAGCTGCCGCAGGACGCGATCTATTTCCCGTACCGACAGCGGCCGCGCGGCGAGATGACGCTCCTGACTTCCACGGCGGGCGCGTCAGCGGATCTCCTGGAGCCGGTACGCGATCTCCTTCGTCGCACCGATCGCGACGTCCCGCTGTCCGACGGCCAGACGATCGAAGCGTTCTACGCGGTGCGGGTCACTGCAACGGGCAACGTGCTCGTCCGGCTGGTGGCAGGCATGGGTGTGATGGGCATGACGCTGACGATGGTCGGACTGTACGGGCTCGTCTCGTACGCCGTCAGCCGGCGCACGCGAGAAATCGGGATCCGGATCGCGATTGGCGCGACGTACACGCGGATCCTCAACATGATCCTTCGCCAGGGTATGGCGCCGGCGTGGATCGGTGTCGCGACCGGCCTCGTCCTGAGTGTCATCTTCATGCGCATCGCCGCGCACCGCTCGCCGTTTCGCGAGCAGATGGACGCGCGCACGTACTACATCGTGGTGCCGATGGTGATCGCGGTCACGCTCGCCGCCGCGTTCCTTCCGGCGCGGCGCGCCGCGCAGGTGAATCCGACCGAGGCATTGCGAACGGAGTAGCCGTCAGCGCCGTGCCGGCGCGGGCTTCGCCTGGCTCTCTGAGAGAAACAGACCCGTCTTTCCGCCGCTGACGACGTCGAGATCGCCGTCGCCGTCCATGTCCCTGACGACGATTTGCAGGCCGCCGCCGGCGCGGCCGCCGTAGTCGATGAAGTGCTTGACCCACTCGACGCTCGCGCGAGGCGCAGCCGCGGCCGGCTGGCCGCCGCCCGGCGCGGGCTGGCGCAATCGCCATTCGTACCAGTAGAGACCCATCGGCTCGCGTTCGCTCGCGTCGGCCGCCGTGCCTCTCGCCCAGTACCGCTTGCCGGTGACGAGATCGGGCTGGCCGTCGCCGTTGATGTCGGCCATCGCCGATGCGTGCGCCTGCGCCCAGGTGTTGTCGATGAGCCGCTGCGTCCATTGCCCGTCGGCGCCCTGCTCGAACCACAACACGCCGTACGAGTGCCCCATGGTCGTCACGACATCGGCGCGGCTGTCGTTGTTGACGTCGACGACGAACATGTAGCCGTACTCGCCGAACGGACGCGCGACACTGACCAGACCAGGGAGCGCGCCGCCTGGAGGCGCGGGCGCCCCGGCGGGTGGCGCCATCATCGGCGCGACCGCCGGCCCGACCGGAACGCGCAATTGCTCCCAGTCTGTCGCGTGCAGGATCCACTCGCCCGGCGCGCGCGGATCGGTCGGCGCTTCGAGCCAGCCCTTCGGCGTCAGGATGTCGTTGCGGCCGTCCTTGTTCAGATCGCCCACGCCGATACCGTGCCCAAGGCTCTGTGAATGGACGACGTGCTTCACCGCGGTGCCGGCGCGGAATTCATACCAGACGGTGGGCGATGTCGCGGCGCCGGTGAATTGCGGGAGCAGTTCCTGCGCCTTGCCGTCATTATCGAGATCGACGAGGAAGGCGAACTCGGTCGGCCCGATCGCTTCGATTTCGCGCTCAACCCACGGGCCAGTCGAGCGCCCCGGGTTCTTCATCCACACGATCCGTCGCGCGAAGTATCCGATCTGAATGAGGTCGGTGAACCCATCGCCGTCCACGTCGAGCGCCAGATCGCTGAAGTTGTCGACATAGGCGCCGGTGAAATTGATCTCGCGAATCCGGTGCCGCGTCCAGGACGGGGCCTCGTACCACCATTCGCCGGAGATGATGTCGAGTCGGCGATCGTTGTTCACGTCGGCCACGGCCGCGGTCTCAGACCACGTCGAGTCGATCAATTGGATCTTGAACGGCACATCCGGCGGCCGGCCGGCAGGAAGCAGCGCTTGCGCAAGGAGAACGAACAGGACTCTTCGCACGCTCCATTAGACGCCAGTCGAGGGCGGGTTGGCCCAGGAAATTTCAGTTCCCGCCCGGGCGGGCCGGCGCCGATCTGGGTTTGCGCATCGCGTGCTCGTCCACCCCGTCAGGGTAGACCAGCATCAGGTTGTAGCGCGCGACCTCGGCGTTGAAGTGCTCCAGGTCGGCGCGGTCGCGGGCGGAGCGTGAGTTGGCGTCGGTCGCGCGATCGTTATAGGCCAGACGCCGGGCAGTGGCCGAGGCGAGCTCGCTCTCCGTCGGCCCGCCGCCCTGGCCATTCGCGGCACTGGCGCGCGCGTTGATGTCGGCAATCAGCCGTTCGACTTCGTGACGGTCGCGCTCGATCTCTTCACCGAGCCGGATCATGTCCTGCTGTTCCGCATCGAGCCGCGCGGATTCCGCGTCGAGCCAGGCACGCAGACTCTCGCGCTCCTCGTCGCTCGCCAGAATGCCCTCGAACGCGCCTTCGCTCGACAGCCGTCTCAGCACGGCCTGAAACGCGGGGCCGTGATTCGTGGTGGTGTCGCCGGTGGTGAACAGATACGCGTGCACCATTTCGTGCGACAGGGTGCGCGCGAGCGCACGCTCGTCGGCCTGCAGATTCGGATGGAGCAGGATCAGCGACCGCTTGCCGACATGACCGAACATCCCCTCCAGCGTGAACCCCTGCGCCGCGAGCTGACCGACCTTCTCCAGTCCCGGTTCCCACAGGACGGAGATGGCAGGCAGGGCGCCTGAGAAGTACTTCGCGTTCAAGTCCTGATACGTCGCGCCGAGGATGGGATCGCCGGCGCGGCGGAGGTTGTCCCGGAGGAGCTGCTGTTGCAAGGCTTCGGCAGGCGTCGACGGAGCGGCCGCGGTCGGTGCCGGTGTGGCGAGCTCGGCCCATGCCATCCACCCGGTGGCGGCGATCGCGAGCGCGCCGACTGCGATGCCCAGGACCCTGGCCACACCCGTCTCGCCTCGAGCAGTTGCAAGTTTCAAACCGTCGTACCGGCAGGTTTCAGAGGGTCGAAATGGTCAGTCAGGCGACAAAACCCGACGGGCCGATCACGAAAGCGTCGTCGTCCAGTGCTCGAAATTCCCGCGGAACAAGCGTTCCACGTCGCGCTGCACGTCGTCGCGGCTGACCGCGCGTCCGTCGCTCATGAGCCGGCGGTACGCGCCCGACAGGATCGGCGTCAAGGTCCGGCGTGTCTCGCGCCACTTGTAGGTCAGCTGCTCGAGGATGCGCGCGTCCGAGTGCTGCGGGATGAAGCTCGTGCCGAGCAGCTCGAGACGCGCTCTCGTGATTTCCTCGACGATGGACGGGGTGTTCAGAAACCACCAGCAGCCGAACGGCAGCAGGTTGCTGAACTTGCGCGCGTAGACGCACAGCTCGTGCTGGTTCTCGCGCGACAACACGCTGACCATGAAGCGATTGTCCGGAAACTGCTCGCACAGCCTGCCGACCACCTGCATGTCCGCGCGCCCGGCGCCGTCACCGGCGGACCGCAGCGCGGGATTGATCTGCCGCCGGACGCCGATCATGAGCGCGAGCGGCAAGCGGAACTCCCGGCAGGCAGGGAGGACGGCGTCGGCCAGCAACCGCGTGCGGCCATCGTCCGTTGGAAAACTGAACGTGTCCGGCAGGGACACCGCGAGGTACACAGGTTTGGCGCGCGCAATCCAGGCGGCGAGGAACTGCCGCACCGCGGCGACCGAGGCCGTGCCGGGATGCTTTTCTGCCGGAAACCCCTGTGCGGTGAGCTGCTCGTAGTGCGACTCCCACTCGTTCAGCACGCGGTCGAGGCGAAGCGCGGCCAGAAAGCGGTCGTCCGGCTCGACGCCCGCGTTCCAGGCCGGCGTCTCGTCGTCGTCGAGCGGATCGTTGGTCATCACGACGTGGCTCACACCGGCGAGACCGAAGATGCGCGGGACGTACGTCTCCAGGCGCTGGTCGGCGAAAAACTGACGCAGGCAACCAAGCGATGGCGCCTCGGTGTCGAGCCCGAGCGCGTTCAACGACGACACCACGCCGCGCGCCGCCTCGGAGAGCGGCGTGTGATCGACGAAGAGCGTCTGCCAGACGAGATCCGCGCGCTGGGGCTTCGTCAACGCCCAGTACTCGTCCGGGCGCACCGGCGAGAATCGGAACAACTCCGCCTCGAGGTAGTGGTACGTCAGAAGATCGTCGATGCCCCAGCGGCCGAGCGTGCCGAACGACGGGGCGAACAGGTGCGTGTGGATGTCGATGAATGGCGTCGTGGCGAGCACGTCGCCCACGACGCCCGGAAGCTCGTCGGCGGCGAGCTCCCGGCCGGTATTGCGCCGCGATGTCGCCTCTACGGTCATCGCGCGGATTGTAGCCCAGCAAGGGCGGGCTGAAGCCCGCGCCGCTCCGGTCGGGCTTTTGGACCCATCAGCGCCGTCACTGCCTGCCCCGGCGCCCCGCCCGTGGGCTATGATGCCCCACGGTCCCGACGGCCCGAGACTCGACGTGCGCCGGATCAACTCTTCGGCTTTTCGCATCGCGAGGCGCGGCACCTCACGCGAGATCAACCGCCTGATCTCTTTGAATCTCGTCCGGGAGAAACAGCCGATCTCGCGCGCCGACCTCGCCCGGCTGATGGGCCTGCGCCCGGGCGCCGTCAGCCTGATCGTTAACGACCTGCTCCGCTCCGGCCTGGTCTTCGAGGGCGCGAAAGGCGTGAGCAAGGGCGGCCGGCGGCCGACGCAGCTTTACATCGAAACCCGCCGCCGCTGTTCCGTCGCCATCGACATCAACGCCAGCCAGACGTCGATCCTCGCCACGGACCTCCTCGGCGGCGCGCTCATGGACGTGAGCGAATTCCCGACCGGCCGCCAGCCGAAACCGTTCGTCAAGGAGCTCGGCGGGCGCGTCGAGCAGATCCTCGCGGACCATCCAGAGTTCGGCGACTGCATCGGCATCGGCGTCGTCGTCTCCGGGCTGGTCGATCTGCGCGGCGGCCAGCTCAAGTATTCGCCGACGCTCGGCTGGCGCGATGTCGATCTGGTCGGACCGCTCAGCGCGATCACGAAGCTGCCGGTGTCGCTCGAGAATTCGGTAAAGGCCTGCATCCTCGCACAGGTCTGGGCGGTGAGCGGCGACTCACCCATGGACGGGCCGGTGGCGTTCGTCAACGTCTCGGACGGCGTCGGCGTCGGGATCGCCGTGGATGGCAAGCTCCTGCGCGGCGCGCACAACATCGCCGGAGAGTTCGGCCACGTGCCGCTCAACATGTTCGGCCCGATCTGCTCGTGCGGACGGCGCGGCTGCCTGGAAGCGTACGTGTCGAACCGCGCCATCATCGCGCGCTATCTCGGCGTGGACTCATCGTGGTCGGGCCTGCCCCCGGCCGGGCCGGTGACCGTCGAGGACATCATCGCGCGGGCGCGCGCCGGCGAAAGCCGGGCGCTCGAGACACTGCGCGAAACCGGCTACTACCTCGGCCAGGGATTTGCGACCATCGTGAAGAGCGTGGATCCGAGCCGCATCTACATCGGCGGCGAGATCACGGAGGGCTGGGATCTGTTCGCGTCGATGGTCCGCGACGCGCTGCGCGAGCGGGCGCTCATCCGCGAAGGCGGCGAAACCGAAATCCGCGTCGTCGGGCTGAGCGAGCACCCGCGCCTGCGCGGGGCCGCGGCGCTCGTCCTGACGCCGGCGTTCGCGGCGCCGACGGTGGCTTAGACAGAGGGTTCCGGAGTTCCGGGGTTCCGGGGTTCGGTTCCGCGGTTCGTCTTCCTGCTCCCCCATCCCCGAACTCTGAACTCCGAACCGAATCCCGGAACTCCGGAACCGAACCCCGGAACTTCGGAACCTCGGAACCCCGGAACCCGCAGCGTCGTTATCCCAATCGCGGCAACAGCAGCCCGCGTCCCGCAAACGACGTCAGCCGATCCAGCTTCGTGAGGTAGTCGCGCTGTAGAGGAAGTGCGGTGCGCAGGTGCCACAACACCTCGCCGTGGGTCCAGGCGGCTTCTCGCGCTTTGCGCACGTTCCACATGACGAGCACGCTGTCGAGGTCGCCCATCGCGTGGTCGATGTCGCCGGCGAGTCCCGTCGCGAGCTGTTCTCGCAGTGCCACTTCGAGCCGTTCCAGGATCTCGTTGACGCGCAGGAAATCGAGATAGCGGGCGCCGGATCTCGGGCCGAACGCGCCGTCCGATTCGGCCACGCGATTGAGCGCGACCGCGAGGTCGTGATTGATGTGCGCGTTCATGCCGGCGAGCGCGAACTGGATGCGGGCGAGCCTCAGGTTGCCGCGCTCGCGGAGCAGCGGGCGCCAGGCGTGCGGAGTGCGCGCCTGATCGCGCTCCCAGTTGACGACCGCGTCGAAGTACAGGCCCGCAAAAACCACGTCGAACCGCTGGAGGAAGGGCCAGTCCTGCCAGACGGCCGCGTCGGTCTGCACTGCTTCGGTGACCTTGAGATAGAGGAAGTTGAACCACTTGACGCCGTCGTCGTCCGGAAGGACGGCGTCAATCGCGCGCATCGTCGAGACGACATCTTCGATCGTCGTCACGCGGCCGATCACGTCAGCCAGCATGAGATCCGCGTTTCAGGGGCATGCGGGGCCCCCATCGTACACGCTTTCCGATCCTCAACACGGAACACAGGGAGGCGCGGAGAGCACGGATCTCAGCCTTACCCGCCGTGTTCCATCCTCGCTTCCGCACGAAGGCTCTCACGGCTCCGGCCGATCGTCGCGACCGCCAGCGTGCGGCCCTGCTGCTTGTACGCCACCTTGCAGCGCCGGGCGCCGAGGTCGCCGTCGATGACGACTTCGTCCCATTTCTCGGCGTGGCCGACGTAGTTGATCGACACGTTGTAGTGACGGCTCCAGAAAAACGGCACGGCCTCGAAGGGCTCGCGCCGGCCGAGGATGTTGCGCGCGGCCGTCTGTCCCATCCGTTCGGCCACGACCCAGTGCTCGACGCGGCGCCCTTCGCCCGACCGGGGATCGCGCCAGCGCGCGGCATCGCCCGCCGCAAAAATGCCGGGCACGCTCGTCTCGAGAAACTCGTTCACGGCGATGCCCCGGTCGATGGCCAGGCCCGCTTTTTCCGCCAGCTCGACCAGCGGCCGCACGCCGACGCCGACAACGGCGAAGTCCGCGTCGATCGTGCCGCCGCCACTCAGTGTCACTTTCCGTCCGTCGATGCGGGTCACCGTCTCGCCCAGATGGAAGACGACTCCCTTGGCTTCGTGCAGACCGCGAACGAACTGACCCAGCTCAGGACCCAGCACGCGTTCGAGCGGCAGGCGCTCAGGCGCCACCACCTCGACGTGGAGGCCGCGTGTCCTCAACGACGCCGAGACTTCGAGGCCGATGAAGCTCGCGCCGATGATCACGACGCGTTTGTCGGATTGGGCGGCCGCAATGATTGCGTTGCTGTCGGCAAACGTGCGGAGATAGAAGACGCGCGCCGGATCCGCGCCGGGAATCGACAGCCGCACGGGATCGGCGCCGGTCGCGATGAGCAGCGCGCCAAAGCCCTGCTGATCGCCGTTCTCGAGCGCGACTTCGCGCTTCGCCGTGTCGATCGCGGACACGCGCGACTTGAGCCGGAGGTCGATCCGATTCTGGCGGTAGTAGTCGGGCTCGCGGAGCGGAATCCAGTCTTCCTTTGCCTTGCCGGCGAGATACTCCTTCGAAAGATTCGGCCGATCGGGCGGCGGCGCGTCGTCGGCGCTGAACATCGTGATGGGGCCGTCGTAGCCTTCGCGACGCAGCATGTCGGCCGCGGCGAGGCCCGCGCCGCCGCCACCGACGATCACGACAGAGGCCGGCGCTGCTGAGATCGCGCCCGCGGCGCCCGGCGCCGGCGCCGGCAGTTTCTCGGTCACGAACAGCGTGTCGCCTCGGCGATCCACACGCCAGCACGAGATCGCATCAAGCGCCGGCGCGTGCACGGCGTCACCCGTGCGCAAGCTGAAACAGGCGTGATGCCAGGGACACCGGACCGTCTCGCCGACGATCACCCCGTCGGCGAGTGGACCGTGGTAGTGCGTGCAGTGGGCGCCGACGGCGAAGAACTCTCCGCCGAGGCGCGCCAGGACCGCGTCTTCGTCGCCGACGCGGCCCGCAAGCATGCCGCCGTCCTCGACGGCCGTGACTGCGATGCCGAGGGTGAAGTCAGGACGTGGCGCCTCATCTTTCGCCATGGGCCATCCTATCGTGAGCTCATTGAGTTGGGGCCCGCGTCTAACGTCTTAGCAGGAGAAGGGGCGGGCTTTAGCCCGCCCTCACTGGGCCGGCTGAAGCCGGCCGCTCCGACCGCCGGTAATTCTGCAACGCGCTCTTAGAACGGCGGACTGACCGAGAACAAGAGCCTGGCGCCGTCGCCGCCGCGGGCCAGGTCGATGCGAAACAGCAGGCGCTTGTCGTTGCGGATTCTCAATCCGAGGCCCGGCGAGACGAGCAGACCCGCGGGCGTGCCGGGCAGCGGGCTGCCGAGCACACGGCCGGTGTCCACGAACGGAGCGATTTCGGCGTAGCGGTGGATCCGCCAGCGGTACTCGAGGGTCGAACCGATCAGCCGCGTGCCGCGCAGGCGATCGGTCGGATAGCCGCGCATCGCGTGGCCGCCGCCGAGCGTCGTCAGGAGATAGAAGGGCGCCGTCGTGTCGCCGTCGCCATTGTCCAGCGAACCGATGACGCGCGCGGCGATGACGTGGCGCGGGCGGATCGAATGATACGCGTGGAGATCGACCGAGTAGCGGGTGAACGAGGGCAACGTCGCGGTCCGGGACGCGTATCGCCAGACGGTGGCGCCGGCGAACCATCCGCGCGTCGCGGCGCCGGGCAGGTCGCGTCGATCGAAGGCGGTGCCGACGCCGGCGGTCGTATAGCGCGCGGTGCGGACGCTGTCGTCGAGCAGTCGCGATCCGAACGCGACTTCCGCGTTCGTCGCATGGTCATTCGTGCCTGGCGAGAGGTTGATCGACAGCGTGCCGGCGCGGCCGCCCACGCCGAACGATTTGTTGAGCTGCCACAGCGCGACCGCGTCCGTCGTCGTTCCCGAGAGGCCGAAGTCGGCGCGGGCCGGCGCTCCGCCGAGGTCGTCGCCGAACAGACTCAGTGCCGGCCAGCGCCGATAACGATGCTCGACATAGATCGCGAATCCCGGGGCTTTGAGCGTGTGATCTTTGAAGAGGCCGTCGAGCCGTGCATCCGATCCCCGCAACTCGAGCGACGTGTGCCGATCTTCGAGGTAGCCGGCGCGCACGCTCAGTTGCCTATAGTTGCGAATCGAGATCTCGCCTTCGACTTCGGCCCCGAGCGGCACGTCCCAGAAACGCGGGCGTGACAGTTCCGCTCCGAACGACAGCCCGGACCCGGGCACGATCGTGCCCATCGTCGGCGTGATGCCTTTCTTCTGCATCGACTCGAGGATCTCGCGGGCGCGCGTCACGAAGCGGGGCTCCTTGGGCAGGTCGTTCTTCGGATCCTGAGCTGCCTGCTTCGGATCCTGGACCTCCTGTCCCTGGCCCCCGGAGGCGGGCATCGGGTCGGCAGCGAACGCGCCGAAGGTCATCAGTGAAGCGCAAACGATCACTCGCACGAGGAAGTGAGGAGCAAGCGGCGTACCTCCCCCAAATCGATCGGTTTGGCCAACACAAGGCACAGAAAGGGCACAGCGGGCACTACGGTAGGCCGGTGCGGGTTTACCTGGAGAACCGATTCCTGGCCTCCGACTTGCACTCTCGGGGGGTGCCGCCCGTGGTGTACCGGGCGGCGGAGGGCCACAACATGAACAGGCGGAGGTGCAATCTCGTCGCGGTTCGCTGGCGTGCGGCCGCGCTCTGCACGCTGGCGCTGACGCTCGGATGCCACCCCGCGATCAAGCCCGTCGCGCCGGAGTCCCCGTCCGCGGGGCGGATGGAAGAGCTCTGGCGCGAGCCCCCGGCGAATCGCGATCTGTTCGGCGGCGTTGGCGGCGCCGCGCAAGCGCCGAACCCGGCGGATCGCTACAAGGTCATCGCCGTCAAGGACACCGGGTTCAGCGACGGTTACACGGTGAGCGATTCGCGCGGCCGCAAGTGGAGCGCGAAGTTCCCGCCGGAAGCCCAGGCGGAAGTTGTCGCGTCCCGGCTGTTCTGGGGATTGGGATTTCACCAGGTTCCGGAGTATCTGCTGCCGAAGTGGAACGCCGAGGAGGCCCTCGAACCGAATCCTCAGCGGCCGGCGCGCTTCCGGTCGAAGGACATCCTCGTCGAGGGCGCCGCGTTGAAAGAAGGCGAGGCCTGGTCCTACTACCAGAACCCCTTCGTCGGCAGCCGGCAGTTGGCAGGGATGATCGTTCTGCACGTGATGCTCGGCAACTCCGATCTCAAGGACGAACAGAACGTGATCTACTCGCTGGATCGGCCGATCGACGGAGCGCGTGTCTGGTACGTGGCCCGCGATCTCGGTCACTCGTTCGGCCGGTCCGGGCTGATTGACGCCCCGCGGAACGACATCGAGGCCTTCGAAAAGACGAAGTTCATCACTGGCGTCGAGAACGGCATCGTGAAGTTCGATTTTCACGGCCGGCACGGCGCGCTCGTCGAGCGCATCACGCCGGCCGACGTGCGCTGGATTTGCAGCCGGCTCAACGCCCTCAGCGATCGCCAGTGGCGCGATGCGTTCCGCGCCGGCGCCTACGACTCGGCGCTCGCGGCCCGTTTCATCAGCCGGATGAAGCAGAAGATTGCCGAAGGACTCTCACTCCCCAATTGAGCCGCGACATGCGACCGCTTGCTCCTCCGCTGTGGTGGCGACCGCTCGGCTTGGCCCTGTGCCTGTGGGCGCTTGCCGCCGCGGTGCTCAATGCCCAGGCGCCGGTCGCGCCCGGCGCGACGCTTCCGGCGAACGGCGACACCCTGATCCCGACCGAGCAGCAGGTCATGCTCGCACTGACGCGCCTGCCGCTCGCGGCGGCGCTCGGTGCGGTCCTGGCGCTGCGGCCGCGGCGCCGCGGCACGCCAGTCCGGACGCCGGCGGTGATCGAAACGCAGATCATGCTCGCCGGCGTCGGCGCCCTCATCATGCTGATCGTCGGCGCCAGCCTCGCTCGCGCCTTCGGAATTGTCGGTGCCGCGAACCTCATCCGGTATCGCTCCAAGATCGACGACCCGAAGGATGCCGTGGTGATGCTCGGCGCGCTCGCCGTCGGCCTCGCGTCGGGCGTTGGCCTCTATGTGCTCGCGGCGATCGCGACGGCGTTCCTGGTCGTCGTGCTCTGGGTGACCGAGTCGTTCGAGCCGCGCAGCTTCAAGCACTTCGACCTCTCGATCAAGGCGCAGGGCCAGGCCGAAGCGCTGGAACCAAAGATCGAGCAGGTATTGCGCCGGTACCGTCTGCCATTTGAAGTGCGGGCGCTCTCGGCCGACGAGTTGTCCTACGATGTCCAGGTGCCGCTCGACAAGGCGACCGACCCGATCTCGCACGCGATTGTCGAACTGGCCCCCAAAGCGGACGTCGGCGTCGTCTGGGAAGAAAAGAAACCGGTGAAAAAATAGCCGTGAAACTCATCATTCAACCAGACGACGGAATCACGCCGCTCCTGATGGCGATCAAGCGCGCTAAGAAGACCATCGACATCGTCATCTTCCGGTTCGATCGGCCGGAGCTGGAAAAGGCGCTCGCCCAGGCGGTCGCGCGCGGTGTCGTGGTCCGGGCGCTCGTGGCGCAGACCAATCGCGGCGGCGAAAAGCGTCTCCGCAAGCTGGAAATGACCTTTCTCGAAAAAGGTGTCACCGTGTGCCGCACGGCGGATGACCTGACGCGCTATCACGGGAAGATGATGATCGCGGACAACGACCTTTACGTCCTCGGCTTCAACTTCACCGAGCTCGATATCAACCGCAGCCGCAGCTTCGGCGTGATCACGAGGGAGGCCGTGCTGTTGAAAGCCGCGCGCGCGCTGTTCGAGTCGGATTCCACCAGGCAGCCGTACGAGCCCACGTCGGATCGCTTCGTCGTGAGCCCGGAGTCGAGCCGCAGCCTGCTCAGCGCTTTCATCAAGGGCGCGAAGAAGGAGCTCCTGATCTACGACCCGAAGATCAGCGACAAGACGATGGTCAAACTGCTCCGCGAGCGCGCTGCCGCCGGCGTGTCCGTCAAGGTCATCGGTCAGGTGATGAAGAACGGGAACGGCATCGAGGCCAGGAAGCTCGCCGGGACGCGGCTGCACGTCCGGGCGATTATCCGCGACCGCAAGACGCTGTTCCTCGGCAGTCAGAGCCTGCGGCGCCTCCAAATCGATGGGCGGCGGGAGATTGGCGTTATCGCTCCGCACGTCAAGGTCGCCACGGCGGTGGCCCGGATCTTCGATCAGGACTGGGAGAAGAGCGCCAAGAAGGAAGAGAAGAAAAAGGACGAGAAAAAAGCCGAGGAACCCGCAGGCGTCCTCGCTGTTTGATCTCGCGCTGCAGGGGCGGGGCGCTGGCCGGCGGCGCCGCGAACGGCAGGGCGACGACAGGCCAGCGTGACGGGGAGGCGGGTCGCAGTCATCTCTTCGGGAGCACGTTCTGAAAACAGTCGACGACGACGATGTGCGCGTGCGCGTCGAACAGGATCAGCGCGTCGCCGACGAACCGGTCCTCGAGCTCGTCGGGCAGCGGCGGCAGCGCCTTGTTCGCCATCGCCTGAGCGTCCTGGTTCACCCGCTCCTGGCTCTGGAGGGTCGGCGCCATCGGCTGCAGCAGCAGCACGAGCGCGCACCAGCACGCATGCCAGAAGCGGGTGGGCCGGTAGACATAGTCCATCATGGACGTGCTCTACCGTTTGACGGTGACCGTCGCCTGGAACGCGCCGTTGTTGTCGGGCATGTGGTCGTCGTTGATGCCGAAATAGAGCCGGCCGCCGAACGACGCGCGGATCTCCCGGGCCGCTCCCACCGGCATCGGCCGTGAGTTGCCGATCCGCGCGAGCAGCATGCCCGCCGGCTGATTCGGCAGCGGCGCGTTGGCCGCCCGCCGTCCGCTGCGCGCGCCCTGCGGGTCCGCCACGTCCTGCGAATCGGCCGACATCTGAATCGATCCGCTCGCCGTCACCGTGATGACGTCGCCGGCGTTCACCACGATGCCGGTATCAACCCAGCGATCCTGGCCGCTGATCGTGATCGGCCGCGACGCGCCGCCCTCATCGAGGGGGCCCGCGCCGCCGAACTCGGCCCGCGTGAGCCGTCCGTCCCGGTTCGTATCGAGCCGGTCGAAGCTGGCGCGCGACCACTGCCATTCATTGGCGCCAATCACCCGATCCCGGTTGATGTCGAGCTGGTTGAACTGATCGCTGCCGCCCGTCGTCGTGCCGGCGACCTCGGCGCGGCTGAGCAGGCCGTCGTTGTTGCGGTCCAGCCACCGGAACGCCTCGAGGCTCGAATGCCACTCGCCGCGCTCGATGTAGTTGTTGCCGTTGAGATCGAGATAGTCGAACTGATCGCCGCGGTCGTCGTCGAACGTCGAGCCCGTGAATTCAGTCCGGCTGACGATGTTGTCCCGGTTGCGATCGACGCGGCTGAACTGCTCGTAGTCGTAAGGCCACTCGGCGCGCGTCACCCGGTTGTCGCGGTTGCGGTCGAGCTGCTGGAACCGGCGCTCGCTCCAGTCGTTGAGCACAGGGCGATCCGGCGAGTAGTCCGGATCCTCCTGAAGCTCGGCGTTCGAGAGGGCGCGAACTTCGGCGCCCGACAGCACGCCGTCCCCGTTCCAGTCGTGGACCCGGAACGACTGCGCGCTGCCCTGCCATTCAGTGCGTGAAATCTGGCCGTCGCCGTTGTCGTCCATCCCCTGGAATCGGCGGATCGCGGAACCGGTGCCGATGCGCACGGTCGCCGTGGCCCCGCCGCCACAGCCGTTCTCGCCGCGCGCGCGCACCTGATAGGTACCCGGCACTTCGTAGACGTGGCGCAGCGTCACGGGCAACCGCGCGATGTTGTGCGCCTGCACCGTGCCGTCGCCATAGTCCACGCGCACCGATGGACAGGGATTGGATCCGTTGAGAGTAAATGCCGTGTCAGCGCCGGCGGCGCCGGAGCGCGCGGTGATGTTGCTGATGAGGCCGCTCTGGGCCGCCGCTACAGGAACAGACAGAGCAACAAGTGCTGCCAGGACATGAGTTCGCATGGACCTCTCCGATCGATGGAAGAGGCATAAAGCGTGCCGGGCGCGGAACTGGGTACTCAGCAGCGCAGAGACTGAAGTGGGAAGTTCGTTTCCAACTTACTCGCCGCGCGCGCCGTACGCTCGGCCGGCGGCTGCCTTTGGCAGACCGTCAGGCGCCGGTGTAGCGAATGACCATGACGGTGATGTCGTCGCTCTGGACGGCGCCGGCGGCAAATCGCCGGACCGCCTCGACGATGGCGTCCACGAGCGCCTGGGCGTCACCGGTCCCCGTCCGCCGAATCGTCTCGAGCAGGCGCGCTTCACCGAATTCCTCGTCGGCCGCATTCATCGCTTCCGACACGCCGTCGCTGAACACGACAATCGCATCGCCGGCTTCGAGCCGGATCGCGCCCTGGTCATAGGTCGCGCCCGTGAGGACGCCGACGACGGGACCGCCGATGTCGAGCCGCCGCACGCCGGACGCGCCGATCAGGAACGGCGGGTTGTGCCCGGCGTTGCAGTACGTGAGTTGCCCGTCGGTCGTGACGACGCCGAAGAGAAAGGTCACGAAGCGCATCTCCACGATTCGCTGGCACAGCGCGTGGTTGATGTTGGTGACAATCGACGACGGCTGGTCGACGCGCGCGCCGCGTGACGCGAACGCGAGCATCCCCTGCATCATGGCGCTCATCAGCGCCGCGGGCGGCCCCTTGCCCGCCACGTCGCCGACGGAAAACCCGAAGACCGGGCTCGACGGGCCGAGATAGTCGTAGAAATCGCCGCCGATGGCCCGGCAGGGGATGGACGCCGCGGCCGCCTCGACGTGCGCCAGGCGCACGATCGGCTGCGGCAGCAGGGCGCGCTGGATTTCGGCCGCAACCCGCATCTCGTGTTCCATCCGGTCCTTTTCGAGCCGGTCGCGATACAGCCGGGCGTTCTCAATCGCCAGCGAGGCTTCGGCCGCAAGCGTTTCGAGCGCCGACTGCGTCGTCGCCGACACGAGCGTGCCCTTCGAATGACCGTCCAGATACAGCACGCCGATGCGCCGATCCTCTTCGCGCGGGTGGGCCGCCTCCCTGATCTGCACGAGGTGCAGCGCCACGCAGACGATGTGCCGGATCCCCAGGGCTCGGGTGACCGCGTGGTCGCCGGCGACCCCCGGGTCGGACAAATCGTGGACGACTTGCGTCTCACCGGTGAGGAACACCTGCAAGGGAATGAGGCGGCTGATTTCGAACGTCTGATCGGTGAGCGTCTGACCGGCCGGACCGCGGGCCAGCCGGAACTCGAGCTTGCCCTCGGGCGAGGCCAGCATGATGAAGCCGCGCTCGGCCCGCGAGATCTCGAGTGCGGCGTCCAGCACCAGCGCGAGCACGTCCTGGAGCACCCGGCCCGCGGCCAGCGCCCGCAGGCGCTCCAGCAGCTCGGTCATCTGCCGCAGCCCTTCGCGCGGGTTCGGCGTCGCCTCCGCGGGATGGGTAATCTCGTTGGTGTCGGCTTCGAGGAAGACGAGCTCGGCGCCGCCCAGTCGGCCGAGCCGGATCTCGTCGCCGGGCCGGAGCTCGCAGTCGGTAATCCGCTCGCCGCCGACGAACGTGCCGTAGCGCGATTGGCAGTCGCGCAGCCGGTACCGCCCGTCCTCGCGCGTGATCTCGGCGTGCTCGCGAGAAACCTCCAGACCGCCGAGGCAGAGATTGTTGGTTTCCCGCCGGCCGATCCTGAACGGATTCTGGTCGACCGCTACTGTACGGGTCCCAATCGCGTCGTGCACCCGGAGTCGCGGCTCGCGCATTGCAGGGTTCCTCGCGGCCGGCGCCGCGTAGCTATCTTGCATCGAAAAGACGCTCACCTCGCCCACGATCTTCGCGCCGTTGAGCTCGACGACGAGGGCATCGCTGGGTTCCGGGGTTCCGGGGTTCCGAGGTTCCGGCGTTCGGTTCCGAGGTTCGCGGCCCACAAGCCACGCTCCGGACGTGACGACACTTTGGCTGCAACGTGTTCAGTTGCCGAACCTCGGAACCCTCTCATCCCTGCTCGCTCAATCGTGCGGCTTGAGTCATGAGGTAGTTTCGTTCCGGCAAGCTCGAGGTTCTGGCAGCGGCCGTGCGATACAGGGCGATCGCAGACTGGGCGTCGCCCGCCATCTCGAGCAGATGCGCGCGCACGGCGTCGAGCCGATGATGGCCGGAGAGTCGCGCGTCGGTCCCGAGCGGTTCGAGCAGGGCGAGTCCGGCCGCAGGACCGTCCACCATCGCAGTGGCGATGGCGTGATTGAGCGTCACCATCGGGTTGTCCGACACCTGTTTGAGGACGCCGTACAGGGCGAGAATCTGCGGCCAGTCCGTGTCTTCGGCGCGGGCCGCTTCGTCGTGGACGGCCGCGATCGCCGCCTGCAGCTGGTACATGCCGATGGATCCCTTCGGCAGCGTCGCCGAGATGAGGGCGACGCCTTCGGCGATCGCCCGGCGATCCCAGAGTCGGCGATCCTGCTCGGTGAGCGGAATCAACTCGCCGCCGGGCCCCGTCCGGGCGGCGCGGCGCGCGTCGGTCAGCAGCATGAGCGCGAGGAGCCCGGCCACTTCGGAGTCGCCCGGCAGCCGCCGGTGCACGGCGCGCGTCAGTCGAATGGCCTCGTTGGAGAGATCGCTTCGGTGGAGCGCGGGCCCGCTACTGGTCGTGTATCCCTCGTTGAAGATCAGATAAAGCACGTGCAGGACCGAGGTGAGCCGGGCCGCCCGGTCCTCGGAGGTGGCGGGCATGCGAAACGGCACGCCCGAGGTCTTGATGCTCTGCTTGGCGCGGCTGATCCGCTGCGCCATGGTCGCGTCGGGGACGAGAAAGGCGCGGGCGATCTCGTCCGTGGTCAGTCCGCCGACGGCGCGAAGCGTGAGCGCGATCGCCGACGCCGGCGAGAGCGCGGGATGACAACACATGAACAGCAGGAGAAGCGTGTCGTCCCGGTCCGTCGCCGCCTCGCCGCTGTCGGCCGCCGGCACGGCCTCGTGCGCGGCGGAGTCCTCCGCGGCGACGCTCTCGCGCCGCCGGCGCGCCGACTCGCTGCGCAGGTGGTCGGCCAGACGCCGCGCGGCGACCTGGATCAGCCAGCCGCGCGGATTGTCGGGCCGGCCCTCGCGCGGCCACTGCCTGGCCGCGGCGATGAGCGCCTCCTGCACGGCATCCTCAGAGGCGGCAAAGTCCCGGAATCGCCGGATGACGGCGCCGAGCACCTGCGGCGCCAGCTCGCGCAGCAGCGACTCGGTGCCGGGATCCAAAGAGGAGCTCACACACAGGGTTGTACCACCGCACTCGGCACTCGGCACTCGGCACTCGGCACTCGAAGAACTTCGCCCAAGACCTTCTTCGTGATCTTCGCGGTCTTCGTGGTGAATTTGTGAGCCGTCTAGTGCCGAGTGCCCAGCGAACACTGGTGAGATGTGTCACATCATGTCGGGCGGCGGACCGCTCATGATCTGGCGCATCTCGATGCCCATGTTGAGCGGGGCGCCGCCCGGGCCGGGGGCAGCGGAGGCCGCCGCGGCGATCTCGATCGCGCGTTGCTCGCTCTCGACGTCCACGATCCAGTAACCGGCGAGAAACTCCTTCGATTCCGGAAACACGCCGTCGGTCACCGGCACGCCGCTCTTGCCGGCGCGCACGAGCCTGGCCTGATCGGGCCCGGCCAGCCCTTCGGCGGCCACTAATTCTCCCGAGGCCCCGAGCTTCTTGGCGAAGTCGATCATGAACGCGATGTGCGCATGAATGTCCTTCTTCGGCCAACTGGCGATCTGCGCCGGACCGCCGGCAGGGGTGTTCATCATCAGCATGTATTTCATTGGGTCTGTTCTCTCCCTCTCGCCGCGCTGTTCCCGCCGCGTTCATGAGTCAGTCGGAGCCGGCGCCCCGCTTTCGACATCCGGTTGAAGAAAGATAGCGCAGGGCGACTGAGCCGCATCACGGAATTGGTGTCGGGACGCGGCACCCATCGATGTCCGGGTGGAACACCTAGCGATTCTCCGGCAACTTCTGACGAAGGATGACATCGTCCTCCTGGGGCTGGCCGAGTTGCCGGCACCACGCCGTCACCAGGTCGTTCACCCGCTGCTGCACGGCCGGATCGGTCGAATCGGCCTCGAAGCATGTCCCCACGATGCAGTCCGCGTCGTCTTTGCCGCAGAGTTTTTGCACGTGGAGCACCGGATGGATCTCGTGCCAGCCTTCGCAATGACCGGCGTCGTAGACGTGGACACCGCGCACGACGACGCAGTCTCCGTCTTCGACCGTGCCCGATTCCGGATCGGTCGCCGCATCAGCCGGTGATCCGTCTTCTCCGCTGAACCATCCAGACAGTCCGAAGATGGCGAGAATCGCCAGGATGAGCGCGAGGCAGACGAGCGGCGGCACGAACATGCAGATGCAGGCCGCCGCGCCGAGGGGCAGCGCGGCCGCCCTGGCCGCATTGCAGACCGCTCGCAGCCTGTTGCCCTCGAATTCGCAGTGCAGCGTGGCGTTGGGCGGATCGTATCCGTCGTAGCTGAGATCGTTGAATTGCCGTCTGAGCAGCCGCTGACCCTGCGCGCCGTCGTTCATCACGATGGCCTGATCGGTGTCTTGCGCGTGCGGTACCAGAATCAGGTTCATCGTGAAGTCGTTGTCGATGGCCGCCGGGAAGCCTTTGCTTGGGCCGGTCTTGTGGTACGCCACGCGGCCGAGTGCGCATTCGTCGTTCGAGATGCAGATGAGCCGCTGGTTTTCGAAACGTTCCTGGAGGCCGTCGGCCAGACCGGTGACGAAGCCGGCAATCGCGCCCGCAAGCATGAAACAGGAAACCTGTCCCAGCCCTGCGCCGAGCAAGGCGCCCAGCACGAGCCCAAGGATGGCTTCGGCGAGGCCATACAGGAGCATGTAGGCGAGATTCGCGAGCCCCACACCACACAACCCGTCGTAGTTGGCGCGCGGAACGCATTTCGTGAATTGTTTGCCCGCCACGTCACACCCCCTCGACGATGAGCGTCACGCCGCCGACCAGCGTTCCGCCGGCGAGGGCATTGATGTTGAACGGCTTCCGTCCAACGAAGCCGGGCGGAGCGGTGACGACCACGCTGATGTCGCGTGTTTCGCCGGCCATGAGGCGTACCGAAACCGGATCGATCGTGACCGTCCAGCCCGCCGGGATGGGAAACCGCCCCCGGCCCGCACGGCGCACCGCGTCGGCGATGTGTGCTTGCCGTTCCTCCGGCGTCAGCTTCGCCTCCTGAGCGGGCGGCTTGCCTTCGCACGACGGCGACGCGGCGAGCTCGTAGGCATCGGTTTCGAGCGTGATCAGGCGAGGGGCGGGCCGATCATTGCGGAGGGGAAACGTCAGCTGCGCCGGAGACGCCAGCGGGCGCACATCCGTGTTCTCCTGACCGCGATTGTTCGCGGGATTCGCATCGTCGGACCAGACGAGGTCGGCCATCACGCAGTAGTGGCCCGGCGTCGCGGGCGTGTGCCACGTCACCTGCGCCGTCGCCGGATGGCCTGCCGCACCATTCACCGGCAGCGTCACGAACGTGCGTCCAATCGCGACCGTTTGCGCGCCGATGCCGAACGTCTGGAACGAGAAGTCCACCGGCATGTTGACCGCGGGCGCTTCGGTCGATCCGTTCCAGATCCGCGCGGCGATGACGTAGTCGGTGTCGGCGACGAGCTCCGTCGAGGGCACCGGCACGCCGGCCTTGAACAGCTGAATGTCCGGGTTGTCCCAGGTCACGGCGAGTCCCTGGGAAATCAGATAGCTCTGCGAGTAGATCATCGGGTCCGGCCGCTTGTAGACGTCCGGCGGCAGCACAGCGCAGTGCTGCGGGTGCTTCAGCTTTTTGAGCCGCTTCAGGTACTTCGCGCGATGGCCGACTCGTCCGAAGAGCTCAGCGAGGGCGGCGGGCCACCCCGCCACCAGTCCGACCGCGAGACGCGGGAGCGATTTGAGCGCACGGACCAGGACCTGCAGGGCAGGCGGCATGATTCACCTCCAGGGGGTGAGGGAAGGAATCGGGGCGCTGAGGAGTGGCGACTATTCTAAGTCGTAGATGGCCGGCCGATGCGCGAAACGACGGAGGACTTACTCCTCGCGGAGCGCAATCACCGGATCGACCGCGGACGCCCGCCAGGCGGGGAGCCACGTCGCGGCCAGCGCGACCGCGATCAGGATCAACGACACGGCAATGAATCCCGCGGCGTCGTTCGGCGACATGCCAATGAGCAGGCTGCCGACGACGGGTGTGACGGCGTACGCGGCAGGAACGCCAATCGCGAGCCCGGCCAGCGCGAGCATGCCGACCTGCCGCAGCATGGGCCGCACCACTTGCCCGCGGCGGGCGCCAAGCGCGACGCGCAACCCGATCTCGCGCGTCCGTTGCGAGACGGTGTAGAACACGACGCCGTAGACGCCGATCGCGGCAAGGACCAGCGCGATCGCGCCGATCACGGCGAACAGCGTGCCCCACATGACGTACATCCAGTAACTCAGCCAGCGCACCTGGGCCATCGGATAGACGTCGAACAGCGCCATTGAAGGATCGATCGCGTGCACCGCGGCCCGCACGTCCGCGGTCACCGACTCCGGGGCGCTGCGCGTCCGGATGGCGAGCCCGTAGTTTCGCGTCGAGATGAACCGGTGCGGGAGGTACGCGGTCGGTGGCGTCACGCCGCCTTCGTCGAGCTTGACGGTGCGGATGTCCGGCACGACGCCGATCACCGTGAACCAGGGGCCCGCGTCGATCTCCGCGACGCGAAACCGCCGGCCGATCGGATCGGCGCCGGGCCAGAATGTCTCGGCGAGCCGACGATTGACGAGCGCGACCGGCGCGGTACCTGTCAGTTCGTGTTCGTGGAAGGTCCGGCCGGAGACGAGCCGGAGATCGAACGTCTCCGGCCATCGGCCGGCGACGCCGGCGTAGTGCAGCACCGGTTCCCGCCCCTCGTCGAAGGTGCGGCCTTCGACCTCGGCCGGTGAATCCGACCCGCCTTGATCGTCGAGCGGCACCAGATCGCTGACCATCGAGGCCGCGGCGCCCGGCAGCGTCTCTAGCCGCCGCGCGATCTCGTCAACGAAGCGATCGCGAGCCTCGGTGGCCTCGTACCCGGGGCCGGCGAAATAGAACCGCATCGTCATCAGATGCGACAAGTCGTAGCCGAGCTCGACGCGACTCAACGAGGCGTACGTCCGGACGAAAAGCGAGGCACCGGCGAGCAGTACCACGGCCAGCGCGATCTGCGCGACGATCAGCGCGTTGTGCACCCGGCGCTGCACCGGTCCGCTGCCCGCGCCGGTGCCTTCCCGCAGCGGGCCCAGCAGCCGGCGGCCGGTCGCGTCCACGGCCGGCACCAGACCGAACGCCAGACCGGTGACGAGCGCCACCAGCAACGCGTACAGCAGCGTCCACGCGTCGAGCGACCAGTCGGTGTAGTACGGCCCGAGCGGTTCGGACGGCGGCACCGCGTCGTGCACCCAACGGATGCCGTACGAGATGAGCGGCAGCGCGAGCGCGGCCGCCAACACCGACAGCAGCACCGATTCGGTCAGGATCTGCCGGACGATTCGCGCACGGCTCGCGCCGAGCGCCACGCGCAGCGCGATTTCACGGCGGCGCGCGGCGCCTCGGGCCAAGAGCAGGTTGGCGACGTTGACGCACGCGATGATCAGCAGCACCGTCGTCGCGCCCATGAGCGCGCCGGTGATCAATCGTTCCTCGCCGCCGACGACGGTGCTGGCGAACGGCCGCGCGAAGCCGGCTCGCTGACTGCGCGATCCGCTCGCGGCCAGCACCCTGGCAGCCAGCTCCGCATTCAGGCGATCGATCGTCGCATCCGGTGCGAGGCGCCCGATGATCGAGACAGTGCGCGAAGGGGCGCCTGGGCGGCCGAGCGCCGGCGCCAACGGAATCCAGAGCTCGGTCCGGCGCGGAAACTGGAAGGCCGGGGGCATCACGCCGATGACGGTGTACGGGACGCCGTCCAGCCGGATGACGCGGCCGACCGCGGAGGGATCCGCCTGATAACGACGATGCCACAGCGAGTCGCTGATGAGCGCCACGCCCGCAGCCGCCGGCTGCTCGTCCTCAGCGCGAAATTCCTGCCCGCGGCGCGGCGACTCCCCCAGCAGGGGGAACAGATTCGCCGTGACGAGCTGCGTCGTGATCCGTTCGGGCTCGCCGCCGTCGGTGAGCGTCGAGGCCCGGCCGGAGTACGCGCCGATCGTCTCGACCGACTGCACGGCGGGTGTCAGCTCGTGCAGGTCTTCGAGCGACAACGCCACACGCCGTTTCGTCTCAGGATGCTGCCCGGCAATCGACACAAGGCGCGGCGCATCCCTGAACGGCAGCGGCCGCAGGAACATCGCCTCGAAGACGGAGAACATCGTCGTGTTGGCGGCGATGCCGAGCGCAAGGCAGACGACCGCGACGACCGTGAAGATCCGGCCGGCGATCAGCCGGCGGATCGCGTATCGAAGATCGGACACCATGCTCGCGGACGACGGATTCTTACGGACGGGTCATTTCGCGACGCGTCCGGGAATCGTGGCGTAGATGTCGGCCTTCCGGATCGGCCGATCCGGGGTCGGCGCGTGGACGGAGACGACGGTGTCGTAGTCGAGCTTCAACCGCTCGAGGTTGTCCACCATGACGACGTGAGCGATGTTGGCCTCAGTCGGCGGCGGCGCGTTCGGTGCCGGCATGTTGAACATGTCCGCGTACGCGATGATGCGCTCCTTCGGCAGGTACGCGATGAGCATGCTGTCGGCGTGCGGCAGCCCCTTGATGTGGTGCAGCTCGACCGTGTGCGTCCCGTCCTGGAACACGCGCTTGTCGCCGACGGTCTCGATGATCGGTTTCTTGCCCGACTTCGCCATCGCGTCCGGCGCCAGCGTGCGCGGCGCGCCGAGCGCGCGATCGAAGTACGGCTTGTTGCTCTCGTGCATCACGATCGTCGTGCCCTCGGCGACGAGCGCGCCGATGCCGCTCGTGTGATCGGCGTGATGGTGCGAGATGGCGGCGTACTTCACCGGCTTGTTCGGCATCAGACTCTTGGCCGTGGCCAGGATGGTCAGGGCGCGCGCCTCGTTCTGCGGTCCGCCTTCGAAGATGAAGATGTGGTCTTTGAATTCGACGGCGAGCGCGACGTAGCCGCCGGTGATGCGATACACGCCCTCAGCCAGTTTCTCGGACGTGGTCGTCGGACCGGCCGGGGCGAAGCCGGCCGCGCCGCCAGGACCGCCGCCACCAGGCCCGCCCGCGCGTCCAGCCGCCGGGGGCGGCGGCGTCAGCAGCTCCTGGATGTTCGCGGGGTTCGCGGTCGCGTGCAGGATCTGCGCCTCGAACGTCGGCCACCCGCCACGGCGCTGCACGATGACGCTCGGGAACTTCAAGCCGTTGTTGTCGCGCCAGCTGGAGTACGTCACCTCGACCTGCAGATCGCCAAAGATCGGGTGCTCCACCCAGGTCTCGACCCGATCGACGAGGTTCGTCGCCGCGTTGATGTAGCCGACGAGGCGATACGGCTGTCCTCCCGGTGACTTGATCGGCGCGATCCACGTGACGACGTGCTGCCGCGCGGGGCCGGCGCCCTGCGTGCGGACGGTCGCGCTGTTCGCCGCCGCGCCCTTCAGGAATCCCCACGGCGTGATCCAGATCTCCAGTTGCTGTGCCCCGGCCGTCTGCGCCGTGATGTTCTGTTGAAACGCGCCCTGGACCGCCGGGCCGCCCTGCACGGGCGAGGCAAAGGTGACGGCGGTCGCGCGTGACGCCGGCTGCCGGAAATCGATCGCCCGTCGATAGTCATCGAGATTGGTGCGCGGCCACGGCCCGCTCGGGTGGTTCGACTGGCCGAAGTTGAAGTTCGCCGCCGACCCGTAATACGAAATCGAGTTGAGTGTGTCGGCGCCCATGGCCTTCGCGGCGGCGGCGATGACGATGACGGGACCGGCATCCTGAGCGGTGACCGGTCCGATCAGCGAGACGAAGAGCACAGCGGTGATAAGCGAACGGCTGAAAGTCATGTCCGGCTCCTTGGCGGAGGGGCCGGCTTCAGCCGGCCCAGCGAGGGCGGGCTAAAGCCCGCCCCTCCTCATCGATCTCTACTTCAGCGTCCACAGTGCGAGCGACGCCACGTCCTTGACGAAGACGCGCCCGCCTGAAATCACCGGCTGCGTCCAGGTGTCGCTCTCCGCCACCCTGTACCGGCGGAGCGGTTCGAACGGCGTCCGGCCCGCGCGTGCCACGACCAGCTCGCCGTCGTCCTCGAGGCTGAAGAACAGGTCGCCGGCTCTGGAGATGGCCGCGTTCATCGCCTGCCGTCCTTCGGAGCTCCAGAGCGTGGCGCCGGTCTTGATGTCCACGCCGAAGTACTGCCCGGAGTTCCGGGTGGACAGGCCGACCAGGACGCCGTCGGCGGTCGCCACGGCATTGCTCAGCCGGTACGGGGCGTCGGCATTCTGCCAGGCGTCTTCGACGGCCCACTCGGCGCCTTTTTTCGTGACAGTGAAGGCCGTCACCGGCCCGCCGTTCGAGACGATGACGGTCCGGCCCGCGAGCACGGGCGTCGCCGCATTCGTCACACTCGAGTTGGTGAACGGACGCTCCCAGAGGAGCGCGCCCGTCGCCGCGTTGACGCCGACGAGCCGGGTTTGGGTGAGCGTGATGATCTGCCGGGTCCCGTCCAGTTCGGCGACGATCGGCGATCCGTACGACGGACCGTCTCCCGCCCAGCTCCAGATCACATTGCCCGTCCGCACGTCGAACGCGGTCAGCGCCCCCTGGTTGTTGCCGCCGACGTGGAACACGACGGAGTTGCCTTCCACGACCGGAGAAAACGCGTGCGTCGTGAAAATCGGCACGATGGGCGATCCGGGCTTCTGCCACAGCTCTTTGCCGCTCGCGGCGTCGCGGGCCGTCACGATGCCGGTCATCCCGATCGAGAACAGCCGTCCGTCGGCAAACGCCGGTGTGGACTTGGGACCAGGCCCGTGCCGCGCGGTGGATTTGTTCATCGTGAACGGCGCCGGGTACGCCGCCTTCCAGATCACCGCGCCAGTGTCCGGATCGAGCGCGCTCATCACCTCGTCCTCGCTCTGGCGCGAGAACACGTAGAGGCGAGCGCCGACGACGAGCGGCGTCGCGTAGCCGAGACCGACGTCCACTTTCCACCGCGAGGTCAGCTGCTCCGGCCAGGTTGCCGGCGGGACGAACCCGGCGATCGTGCCGTCCCGGTTCGGCCCGCGCCACTGCGGCCAGTCCGCGCTACCCGAGGCGCCCCTCTGCAATCCCGCGAGGATGACCGGCACGGCCAGGATCAGGGAGGACACGAATGGCCAGACCCGCCGGGCTCCGGGACGTGTGAGCATGGCGACACACTACCGCGCACATCCGGCAGGTGTCGAGTCCGTTTGCGTTGTGGCCAGCCGGGTGCGGGGTCCAGGGTTAATATGCGGCGATGGAGAAGGTCACGTCGCGCGAATACAAAGTCATGCTTCGGCCTGGCCGCTTCAAGGGCAGTGAGAAGGCGCTCTTCAAGGCCGCGGGCGCGTTCTGGCGCGATTTCTCGAAACACGTCGGCAAGATTGCGGTCGCCGCGAGTGGTGACCTCGAGGCCATCACGACGCGTCGATCGATCACGTTCTATGACACGCGCGATCAGCAGCTGAACAACGCGCGGTACATCTTCCGCGAGCGCCGCGACGCGGACGGCGGCGAGCGCGATTTCACGCTGAAGTTCCGCCATTCGGATCGCTACGTCACCCAGGATCGCGAGATGGACGCGACCCCACCGGAGGATGCGAAGACGAAGTTCGAAGAGGACATCAAAGGCCCGTTCGTCTCGCTCTACAGCTTCTCGACCAGAATCAAGGACGCCGACGAGGGGAGCTTCAAGACGCTCGACGATGTCCGCCGGCGGTTCCCTGGCGTGGCCGATCGCGTCGAAGGGTTCAAGGCCGACGCGAAGCTCTCGCCGGTCAACGGCTTCACCGCGCGCGAACTGGTGCTGACCGGCGCGACGCTGCAGGTCGGGCGGACGCCGCCAGTGAACGCCGAATGCGCGCTCATCGTCTGGTACAACGCGCACCGCGCAAAGGACAAGCCCGTCGCGGTCGAGTTCAGCTACCGGTACGGCGACAAGGAGGAGGCCTACGGCGGCGGCGCCACGCGGCGCGCATTCGAAATCTTCGCCGTGTTGCAGTCGAAGCTGAAGAAGTGGGTCGATCCGAAGCCCCGCACCAAGACGGCGTTCGTCTATCAATGAGGACGTCGCGGCGTGCTATCGTGCCGCCGTCCGCCCATTTTCCGGAGGCCGCCATGCGAACTCGCATCCTGCTGGCACTCGTGCTGGCGTCGCTGTCGTTTCCGGCGCGGCCCGCGGGTCGCGCCATCCAGCCCGCGCAGACGAGCGTGACCTACGCGGCCAAGGCCGGTCCGGGTCAGGGCCGGCACGTCGTCTTTCTCTCCGGCGACGAGGAGTACCGCAGCGAGGAAGCCCTGCCGATGCTCGCGAAGGTCCTGAGCCAGCGGCACGGATTCAAGACCACCGTGCTGTTCTCGGTCGATCCCGACGGCACGATCAACCCCAAGAACACGAAGAGCCTGTCCAATTCGGCGGCGCTCGACACCGCCGACGCGGTCGTGATGTCGCTGCGCTTCCGCGCGTGGCCGGACGAGGACATGGCGCGTTTCGAACAGTTCCTCCGCTCGGGCAAGCCCATCATCGCGCTGCGGACGAGCACGCACGCGTTCAACGGCTTCCCGCGCGGCAGCCGGTGGGAGACGTGGAACTACAACAACCAGGGCGGATTTGGGAAACGAGTGCTCGGCGAAACCTGGTTGACGCACTGGGGACGGCACAAGATTGAAGCGACCCGCGGTGTGATCGAACCGGCCGCACGCGAGCACCCGGTGCTGCGCGGCGTCGCCGATCTGTTCGGCGACACGGACGTCTACGAAGCGTATCCGCCGGCTGACGCCACGATCCTCGCCCGCGGCGTCGTCCTGCAGGGCATGACGCCGGACTCGCCGCCGGCCACTCACCGCAAGTCGCGCGCGACCGACAAGCAGGAGCAGGGGGTCAACGACCCGGCCATGCCGGTCGTCTGGACGCGGCTCCACCGGAACGACAACGGCACGACGAACAAGATTCTGACCACGACGATGGGGTCGGCGACGGATTTGGAGAACGAGGGTCTGCGCCGGTTGCTGGTGAACGGCGTGTACTGGGGGCTGGGGCTCGACGTGCCGGCGCACGCCGACGTGACCTACGTCGACGAGTACGTGCCGTCGTTCTACGGTTTCGACGGATTCCGGCCTGGATTGCGCGCGTCGGATTTCGAGCTCGGCAAAAAGGTGCCGGGTGTGCCGCTCCCCCGGCCGATTTCCGGTGCAGCGTGCGCAGGGCTCGCCGGCCGGACGCTGCCCAACACCACGATCGCAACGGCGCAGCCGGTCACGAACGGATCGTTCACCCCGCCGGGGGCGGCGAACCCGATCACGGGGTTGCCGCCGTTCTGTCGCGTGTCGGGGACGATCGCACCCACCGCGGACTCGCAGATCCTCTTCGAGGTCTGGATGCCGCTCGAGCGGTGGAACGGCAAGTTCGCCGGCGTGGGCAACGGCGGCTGGGCCGGCACCGTTTCTTATCCGCAGATGGCCGAGCAGCTCCGGCGAGGGTACGCGACGGCGTCAACGAATACCGGTCACGAGGCCGCGCCGGGCCTGAACATGGCGAAGTTCGCGTTTGACAAGCCCGAGCAGCTCATCGACTTCGCCTCCCGCGCCCATCATGAGACGGCCGTCAAAGCCAAGGCATTCGTCGAAGCGCTGTACGGCAAGCCGTCGGACCGCGCGTACTTCGTCGGCTGTTCGTCGGGCGGATACGAAGGCCTGATGGAAGCGCAGCGCTTCCCCGCCGACTACGACGGCATCGTCGCGGGCATGCCGGCGAACAACTTCACTCGGCTGATGGCCGGCGACCTCGACGGGATCCTGGCGGTGCTCCAGGATCCGGCCAGCTTGCTGTCGGTGAACGCGCTGGGCGTGCTGCACCGCGGCGCACTCGCCGCGTGCGATGCGCTCGACGGCGTCACTGACGGCGTGCTCGAAGATCCGCGCCGGTGCACGTTCGATCCGGCGACGGTCGTGTGCAGTGCGAATCAGGATGCGGCGACCTGCCTCACGAAGCCGCAGGCCGACGCCGCGCGGCGGATCTATTCCGGCCTGAAGGATCCGAACACGGGGGCGCAGATCTATCCTGGCCTCGCGCCGGGCAGCGAGCCGTTCTGGCCGCACCGCGATCCGGCCAACCCGTTCCCGATTCCGGTGTCGCACTACCGCTGGCTCGTGTTCGGCGATCCGAACTGGGACTGGAAGACGTTCAAGTTCACCGATCCGGCGGGCTACCAGGCTTATCTCAAGGCCGAAGCAAAGTACGCGCCGATCATGAACGCGACCGATCCGAACCTGAGCGCGTTCCGCCAGCGCGGCGGCAAGCTGCTGCAGTACCACGGGTGGAACGATCAACTGATCTCGCCGAAGAACAGCATCGACTACTACGAGAGCGTGCTGTCGCACTTCGGCGCCGGTCAGAAGGGCCGCGCCGACGCCGTGCGCGACGTGCAGACGTTCTATCGGCTGTTCATGGCGCCCGGCATGGCGCATTGCGGTGGCGGCACCGGCCCGAACACGTTCGACATGCAGGCCGCGCTGGAACAGTGGGTGGAACGCGGCACCGCGCCGGCGCAAATCATCGCCACGCGGCCCGTCAACGGCGTGGTGGATCGGATTCGGCCGCTGTGCCCGTATCCCCAGGTCGCCACGTATACCGGGAAGGGCGACACGAACCAGGCGGCGAACTTCGTTTGCCGGGAGTAGGGCGCTTCAACTCAGGGAGGGGCCGGCTTCAGCCGGCCCGGCAAAGGCGGGCTGAAGCCCGCCCCTCCTTGTGAGAGGAGCATCGCGGCATTGGGCGTCGTCCTCACCCCGATCGTCGAACCCCAGCCGATTGCGCTCGGCGATCTCCGCGACAGGATGCTGGCCGTGGACGGCAACGGCGAGCTCTACCAGTTCCTGGCGCTGATCCGGTTGCGCGACGGGACGCCGCTCGCCGACGCGACGGGCCGCGTCACCTCACATCTCTCGGGCCTGTTCTTCCGGACGACCCGCCTGATGGCCGAGCACGGCGTCAAGCTCGTGTTCGTCTTCGACGGCGCGCCGCCGAAACAGAAACTCGCCGAGCTCGACCGGCGCCGCGCGGTGAAGGCCGAGTTCGAGCACGCCCGGGCGGACGCGATCGCGCGCGGCGATCTCGAACAGGCGTACTCGAAGGCGACGATGACGTCGAAGCTCACACGGGAGATGGTCGGCGAGGCCCGCGAGTTGCTGCGTCTGCTCGGCCTGCCGGTGATCCAGGCGCCGTCCGAGGGCGAGGCGCAGGCCGCGCACATGGCCCGGGCCGGGCTGGTCTGGGCGGCGGCGAGCAAAGACTACGACACGCTGCTCTTCGGCGCGCCCCGGCTGCTGCGATTCCTGACGATCTCCGGCAGGGAGTTTCTGCCCAGCCAGGGCACGTTTCGCCCGCTCGTTCCCGAGGTGCTGGATCTCGAGTCGCAACTCGCGCGGTGGAACATCACGCGCGAGGCGCTCATCGATCTCGCGCTGCTCGTCGGCACCGACTTCAACGACGGCGTCCACGGGATCGGGCCGAAGAAAGCGCTGAAGCTGGTCCAGCAGTACGGCCGCATCGAAGCGATGCCCGACGACGTCCAGCGTGCGGTCGGCGAGGTTGGTCCGTTGCGGGAGATTTACCTGCATCCGGCGGTCAGCGACGCCGGCGTGATCGCGTTCGGCGAGCCTGACATCGACGGGATCGTCAAGTTCCTGTGCGATGAGCGTCAGTTCTCGCGCGAACGCGTCACCGATGCGCTCGCCCGGGCGTTTCCGCCGCCGCGGCTCTTCTAGACCAAAAGCGTTCACCACGAAGAGCACGAAGA
>Ga0111539_10000935_pt1 | contig 38232 bp, 37 predicted proteins | sample RhiMethybrSRZTD1_FD_79667 | JGI IMG/M metagenome (GOLD analysis project Ga0111539, IMG submission 79667) | Populus rhizosphere microbial communities from Tennessee, USA - Rhizosphere MetaG P. TD hybrid SRZTD1 (version 2) (version 2) | ecosystem: Host-associated > Plants > Roots > Rhizosphere >...
CCGAACAGGATCACGGCCGCGAGGAAGAGAATGGCCGCTCTGGCGGTTACGTCACGCGGAGGATCCGGCGGCACAGTGCCCATCGTTAATCAAGAGAGGGCCGGTTGCAGCTCGCTTACCCCTTCTTCTGCCGTCCGGGCAGCAGCGCTGATAATGCCGCGGCCACACTGAGCGCGCCGGCGTAGACAAACAGCGGCCGCTGATGCGATGCGGGGCTGGCCGAATCGCGCAGTAATAGGCCGAGCGCTGTCGTGCCCGCCACGCCCCCGATATAGCGCATCGTCGAAACCACGCCGCCAGCCATGCCGGACTGCTCGCGCCCCACGGTGCTCATCGAGGCGGCCTGCGCGGGCGGGGACGTCATGCCGACGCCCGCGCCGATCAGCAGCATGCCGGGCATGACGTCGAACGGCACTCGCACGGATTCGAAATCCGCGAACCACCACAAGCCAGCCAGCGCAATGAGTGAGCCGGTAAGTGTCTGCGCCCGCGCCCCGATCAGCTCAGTCAGCCGGCCGCCCGCCACGGAGCTGACCATCATCGCCACCGTCAACGCCAGCAGCGCCTGGCCCATTGGCCGCGCGCCCAGGTGGCGGACCCGATCGAAGAAGACCGGCAACTGGAACAGCAGCGGATACATCGCCATGTTCTGCAACGCGATGATAGACCCGCCGCCCAAAAACGCGCCGCGCGTGAGCAGCGAGAAATCGACCACAGGCGACACGGCACGCCGCTCCCAAAATGGAAACACGACAAGCAGCGCGGCACCGATCGCTCCGAGCCACCACGCGGCGCTCCCAGGCATCCGGAGCGACACAATCACCAGCGTGAGGCCGACGGCGAGGAGCCCGGTTCCCGGCCAGTCGAAGGACGGCTGCTTGACCGTCGCGCGCGTGTACATGCCGCGCGACATCAGTACCAGCAGCAGCGAGATGGCGATGACCGGCAGGTTGGCCGCGAACACCGCGCGCCACCCAAATCGTTGGGTTAACTCGCCACCGACAAGCGGTCCGATCGCCGCCGCCAGCCCCATGCACGCGCCGAAAAGTCCGAACACCCGGGCACGTCGATCAGCAGCCGTCTGATTCCGCAGGATGGCCATCGTCGCCGGCACGGTGGCAGCACCGCCCGATGCCATCAGGATGCGCGCCACGCCGAGCGCATGCACGTCGCCGACGAGCAACCCGAGCACGCCGCCTGCCGCGACGAGCGACAGGCCGACGACGAGCGCACGGCCGTGGCCGATGCGATCCCCCAGCTTGCCACCGGGACTCTGGAGCGCGATGCTCGCAACGAGGTAGCTTGTCACCAGCCACTGGGTCAGGTCCGAGGCATCCGCGCCGATGTCGCGGCCGATGCTGGGCAGCGCGACCGCAATCATCGTGCTGCCGAGCGGGGCCAGCGACGCCGCGAGCAGCATGCCCGCGAGAGCAGAGAGTGGAAGGCCTTCCTGGTGTTGCTCCAGCGTGGGCACCGTCACCGGTTCCGAGTCATCGCCCGGCACTGCAGCAGATAGAGGGTGCCGTCGGCGAAGGCCCACTCGAGGTCCAGTCCCTTGCCGAAAAAGGATTCGCACCGCACGGCGAGGTCGTGCAGCTTGGCCAGCATTTCTTCCGTCAGGCACAAGGCCGACACGAGCTCGTCCGCGACCGCTTCTTCAACTGTGCCGCCTTCCGGCGCGGCGCGCAGCGCAATGTCTTTCTCGCCGGCCGTGCGCCTCAAGACGCGGCCCTGCGCGTCAAGACCGTAGTTATCCGGTACGACGAGGCCAGCCACGACGGATTCTCCCAGGCCCCACGACGCCTCGATGACCCGCTCGTCGGACCCGTTGAGGGGATTCTTCGTGAACATGACGCCGGCGCAGTCCGGCTCGATCATGCGCTGCACGACGACGCCGACGCGCGGAACCTCGTCCATGCCGAGGGTGCGCCGGTAGGCGCGAGCCGATTCGGTATGCGCCGACTCCCGCACCTTGAGGACCGCATCGACTACGTGATCTTCGTGCCGTACGTTGAGGATCGTCACATGCTGGCCAGCGAAGCTCGCGCCTTCCGAGTCTTCGCCGATCGCCGAGGAGCGCACGGCGCAGGGGCCGGCCAGTCCGATGAAGTCGACCCGCAGGTGCAACAGCGCCTCCGTGTGACCGTCAAACACTGCTTCGACGTGCGACGTGTCGAGCGCAAACCCGGGAGGGACTGGAAGCCCCGCGCGCAGCGAGCGCGCGAGCGACGCGGCTTTACCACCGAAGTGCGCTTCGTCGAGCGCGTCAATGAGCGACGAGGGCTTCACCGGCCCGTCTCAACGAGCTCCACCACGCCCGTATCGCCGTTGACCCGCACCCGGGCGCCGTCTGCGAACATCGTCGTCGCCTCACGGGTGCCAACGACGGCCGGAATGCCGTACTCGCGCGCGACGATCGCGGCATGCGAGAGCTGGCCGCCTCGGTCGGTGACGATGGCGCCGAGGATCGGCAAGACCACGTTGAAGGCCGGTCCCGTGTTGCGCGTGATGAGCACGTCGCCCTGCTGCAGCCGGTTGAAATCCTCCGGACCGTTGATGATTCTGGCCGGGCCTTCGTAGACGCCCGGATGCACCGGGAGACCCGCGACGCTTCTGGGGCGCGCCTTCTGCACCGGGACGTTGAAGATTTCGCGAATCACCGTGTCCATCGCACGCGCGTTGGCTTGCGCCTTCTTCGGCAACCATTCGGACGGCGGCGGCCCTTTCGGCTCCGCTCCGAGAAACGCCGGCGCGTCGGCGACGGTCTTGGTTTCACGCCAGGTCTGCCGGCGGCGCAGCTCGTCGAGGCCCGGCTGCTTCTCGCCCTTGAGCATGCCGATAATTTCCTCGTGGCTCGCGTTGATGGCAAGCGTGGCATCCGGCAGCACGCCGTTGTCCGCGAGTCGGCGGCCCGCCTCGAGCATGGCGCGCCGCGCGAGCCCGATGCCCCAGGAGTCGTTGTACATCCCGCGCTCGTCGCGCAGTCGGTGGATGAAGCGCGCTTCCTCGAGCAGCTGGTCGAATTCCACGCGGTGGGCCTCGGGCACTTTCGCGCGCAGCGCGTCGCGGCGCTTCGTGAAGTCTCCCTGCCGATCCGCTTTGTCCGTTGCACCAAAGATCGCTCCAACGAGCATCTCGGGCATCTCGAGCGCGAACTTGTCGCAGATGTCGTAGCCGGAGACGACTCGGTACGCGACTTCGTCCAGATACGCCTGTAATGGTTCGCCGACGCCTGGCGTGGATTTCAAGTCGTCCAGGATCTGTTGCGCATGGCGCCCGCGGACGCTGTTTCCGGTGATGCCCTGTGCGACGAGCGCGGCGCGCAGGCGTTCGAGCGGCACGGCGCCAACGCCGCGCGAGATCGGCGCGGCGCCTTTGAGCACGCCGAGCACCTCGCCCGAGGGCAGGCTCGTCCACCGCTGGACTTGCGAAACGAAGTGGCCTACAGGAAAGATGGACGCAACCGTGAAGATGTGGTGCCGGTAGACCATCTCGCCCGCGTTGGCCCGGACCTCGTCGAGGTGCGCGAGGAAAGCCGCATCGCCGAGCGTAGTGATTGGCGTGTTCTGGAGCTTACGGTTGCGCGCAATCGAATCCGGCTTGATTTCCTCGTCCCAGCGCCGCATGTCCTCGCGCCAGAGCTTCTTGGTGAAGACTTCAGGGGCCGCCGCAACACGACGACGAATCTCAGGGTGCAGGCGCGTCAGCAGCATGAAGATGGCGCGGGGCGGCGGGGCCGTTGCCTTCTCCGGCGCGCCGACCGGTACGAACTTCCCATAGCAGAAATCGTTGACGAACCGCATTCTCAAGGTGTCGAGCAGGAGGCCGTAGCGCTTCGTGCCTTCTGCGAAGCCGCGGGCGAGCGGGTCGGAGACGAGCGTGCTCGTGTACCGCGTCGCCGGCTTGCTGAAGTGGGTCTGTTCGAGCTCCCAGGCCCCCGGCCCTGGCGCCTTGAATTCAATCTGTGACAAGAGAGTCCTCGCAGGCTTTGAGTTTGAGTTATCGAGCGTCCGCTATCATGTCATCTCCGGCTCGACCATGGACAGACTCTATCGAAACCAGAGGAACGACGGCTGCTACCAGTTCTGGCGGGGCCTGTGAAGGCGCCCACGGTTCGCCTGCAATCTCGTGGTTGCCTGCGTAGGCGAATAACGTACGATTTAACGGTGGCTTCAACCGCAGAGCGCCAGGACCTTTGTGTGACGTGAAGATAAGTCTACCGTTGCGGCATCTGCTCCCGATCCTCTTGATCGTCGTGCCTTTATTCTTGACCGTCGTCCACGGCCAGCAGGCCCCGATCTGCCGAGATGCGCAGGAGTGTCGAGAGCTGGCACTCGATGCGGCCATGCGAGGCGAGTACGAACGCTTCCACGATCTCGCCTGGCGCGCGGTCCAAACCGGGCCCAAGAACGATTCCACATTGATGTACCTGCTCGCCAGGGCACAAGTGTTGAGTGGCCGACCGCACGACGCGCTCGTGATGCTGAAGCGACTCGCCGATATGGGCGTCGCGACCGATGCGGCAAGCGACCCTGACTTTGAACGAACACGCGCGCTGCCCGGTTGGCCAGAAGTAGCCGCCGCGACCGCTGATGTCGGAAAGGCAACGCCACCGCCGAGAGCAGCTGCCGCCCGCGGCGGTCGTGGTGCGGCCACAGCGGGTCCCCGGACGCCAGCAGCGGCACCGAATGCGACTGCCGTGCCACCCGTGGCCGGTGTGTTTCCCTTGGAGGCCGTTGCGTCAAACGAGGCGGTGCGATTCTCGACAGGGCAATTCCTCGCCGCCGGATTGGCGTACGACGCTGTTTCACGGCGGTTCGTGATTGGCGACGGCCTCGGACGAAAGCTGATCGTCGTCGGCGACGGAGCGGACCATGCGGATGTCCTGGTGCGCGGAGAATCTGCAGGATTCAACGACGTCATCGCCCTTGCCATCGACGAGTTGCGGGGGAATCTCTGGGTGGTCGGCGCATCCGTCACCAGCGGCGAGAGCGCGCTGCACCGGTTGCAACTGGTTTCGGGGCGGTCGCTGAAGTCGTATGGGTCGGCCCCCAGCGTCGGCAGCACGCAGCTGGTCGATCTTGCGGTGCAGGTCTCTGGCGATGTCATCGCGCTCGATAGCTTCGGCAATCGGCTGCTCCGGCTACCCAGCGCCGGCTCGGAGATGATCCCTGCCTTGTCGCTGAAGGTGTCCGGTGCCAGGAGTGTCGCGGCACGGAACGACAACCTAATCTTCATCGCGCACGACGCCGGCATCGCACGGGTCGACCTCCGGTCTGGAGCGGTCACAGCACTCTCAGTGCCGAAGGGTTTCGACCTGGGACGGTTCGATACAATTCGCGCACACGGCGACGTGCTGATCGGTCTGCAGACGACGCCAGCGGGATCGCGACAGCTGGTCCGATTGACACTGAACCCGGCTGGCCGGGCTGTGACGAAGGGCACCGTGATCGATCCGCAGGTGGCCGAGATCGGTGGCCACGTGTCCGTATCAATTACTGGAAACGAGCTGTACTACCTCGCCACGGATGGTGCCGATGCCGGCGCACCGTCCTCGAACCGAGAGGTCCCATTCGTCGTTCGACATCTCACCCTGCGTTGAGCCGAGCGCGGTGGGCTTTCGAAGAGCAAATCTGAGCACTTCCACGCTCTCCGATTTGAACGAGGTGTTCCCTTTCAGCACAAATCCTCGACCGCGACGCCGTGGCCCGATGCATACAAAGCACTGGCAGAGAACGACTTGATGAAACAGCAGGGCTTGGCCGGAAAATTGCGATTTACGACACTATGGTTCACTACGCTCCGAAACAGCACGCAATCCAAATGCGGCCACCGAGCTGCCCAAAGTGTGGCAGTCACCGAACAGAGATCGTCGGACGCTCGAACGATTCCCAGACCGTGATCGTCCGCTGCAACTCATGCGGCGAGCGGACGCCCGTCCACAACGAAGTTTCCGCCAAGCTGTCCGGCTCCTTTGAAAGAGCGAGTTAAGGCCCGAATAGCCGCCCCGCCGAAGGCGCTGGCGATTGCTTTGATTGGGGGGGCTCGGTGTCGACCGTGGTGATGCTGGTGTTCGTGCCGACGCTGATGTCGCCGGTCGGCGGCTGGGAACGATCGGCTCTCTGAAGCAAGGACGGAGCGTTCACCGCTCCGCCCTCTGTCAGGCTTTTGCTTCCTTGGTCTTGGGCTCTTTCGCCTTGCCGTCCTTCGTCTTCGGTTTGGCCACGCGCTTTCTGGCGGCCTTGGCCGGTGCCGGCTCATTCGTCGCCTGAAGCACGACGAGACGAGTGGAAAACACACGCCGGCCATGTTCATCGAAGTCGATGACGGTGTGATGCTCGTTCACTTCAACCAGCGTCCCCGTCCCGTAGGTGGGCTGGGCGACGCGGTCTCCTTTGGTCCACGCTTTCATCGGGTTACCAACGCGGCTCGCGGCGTCCGCCGCCACCGCCGCCCCCTCCGCGATTACCGCCAAAGCCACCGCCGCCACCGAAGCCACCCTCAGGTTTGGGCCGCGCTTCATTGACGGTCAGGCTGCGGCCGCCCATCTGATACTGGTTGAACTCGGTGGCCGCCTTCTGGGCCTCCTCGTCGGTGGACATCTCGACAAACGCGAAGCCTCTCGCCCGTCCGGTTGCTGCGTCGCGCATTACGCGGACCGACTCGACGTTTCCGGCCTTGCTGAATAGTTCCTGCAGTTCCGCCTCACCCGTCGTGTACGGCAGATTCCCCACGTAAAGCCTTCGACCCATACCGTCTCCTCTATCGCGCCCGCCACCCCGCGGCCTGCGCAGTTTTCGCGCTACCCCGACGACCGATCCTCAAGCACCCGACCTAAAGGTCGAGCCTACACCGGCATTCCGGGTCGTGGAGGCCGTCGGCTAAGCAGGAGCGTGGAGGAGACAATGAGTCAGGACTGAGGCTCGATCGGCTCTCGGCGCGGGCGAAGCAGGCAGGGCGCACCACCAGAAGCGCGTAGTCTACCACGGGGACCAGCCCGCGCAAGGTCCGGGACGGGAAGGGACGGCGCCGGCTGGACACTCGCCGGCGCCGGAGAGGTCAGCTCTTTTTCGGGGCGGTCGTATGGGCCGGAGCAGAGACGTGCACCGACTGGACGGTTCGCTGGCCTCCAGACTCCATGTAGCTCACGGTGATGTTCCGGCCGGTCAACTTCTGAAGGGCGTCCGGATTGATGGTCTTGGATCCCTCCTCGATTTTGGTCGTCGCGGCCAGCATGAACTCCTGGTTTCCCTTCGAAGTCATCAGCGTCAGCGTCTTGCTGCCGGCGTCGAAGGCCGAGAGCTTGCCGCTTGCACGCATCGCGTTGGTGTGTGCCGGTTTGGCCGCTGCGGGCTTGGCAGGTGTAGTCGCCTTCGCTGGCGCCGACGTCTGCTTGGCCGAGGTCGATTGAGGCTTGGCCGTCTGGGCCAATGCCGAACCGCCCGCAAGCCCAAAAGCGGCGGCGAGTGCGAGTGTGGGAATGAGCAGTCTCATGAGCGTTCTCCTTCAGCGTGGGAATTGCACGCACCGACTCAATCAACAATCCGCGTGCCCCTGGGAATTGATTGCATTACCATCACGCAAACGACTCACTGGTTGGTACTTAGATGACTTCCGTCCGGAGCGCTCCCGCCGCGGTTGCCCGCCCAAAGCGCCACACCGTGGCGAAATGGGCATCCCCGCGCTCGCTTCGCGGGCGGCTTCTCCTCTTCGTCGCACTCATCTCGGCGGTCGTCGTTGGCGCCGTGTCCTACTTCGAGGTCCGATCGTTCGCGCTCAGTCTCGAGGCGGAACTCGCCGACACCGCGCAGCGAACCGCTCAAGCGACCGCCGACGACCTCGAGAACAGACCGGCGCCGCTGGATCCGCTGGACGTGCGTGACATCCTGCACGATTTCGCCGAGACCGACGCCGTCGTCCGGTCAATTTCGGTCGTTCGAATGGGCGACGGCGGAAGGCCGGAAGTCTTCGCCAGCACGTCGTCCGAAGAGCGGTCCGATATCGTGGCGCTGGCGGTTCGTGCGATGGAGACCGGACAGCTGGTTAGCGACCGCAACACTCTGCTCGCATCGGTGGCCGTCCCGCTCCGGCCCGCGGAAGCCGGCGCGGTCGTCGCAGCCGTGTCGATGTCAGGTGTTCGCCAGGCGCGCGTGCGCGGCCGGACGATTGCCCTGGTGTTTACCCTCCCGACGATCTTGCTCGTGACCCTGCTCGTCGATTTCACGGCGCGTCAACTCATACACCGGCCGCTTGCCGAAATTCGCGGGACCATGGAACGGGCGGCCGACGGGGAGCTGAATGCCCGCGCCGCAGTACTACGCGGCGATGAGCTCGGACAGGTGGCCGACGGGCTGAACGCGATGCTCAATCGGCTTGAACACTTCAACGAGGCGCTTCGGGAGCGCGTGCGAGACGCCACCGACCAGCTCCACCAGCGCAACGCCGAGCTTGCCGACAACTACAACCAGATGTTGACCCTGCGGGAGGCGCTGGCGGGTGCTGAACGAATGGCCGCACTCGGACATTGGGCGGCGACCGTCGCGCACCAGGTCGGCACGCCGCTCAATCTCGTTTCCGGATATGTGCAAATGGTCCGTGACGACCCATCGACGAGCCCCTTGGTCCGGCAACGGCTCGACACGGTGGATGTGCAGATTCAGCAGGTCACTCGCGTGCTTCGCACCATGCTCGACCAGGCGCGACGGCCTCCCTACCGGGAACGAGTCCAGCTGGCCGCGATCATCAAACGGGTTCGCGAGCTCCTAGGCCCGCGTCTGGCGAGTGCGGCGGTCAAAGCCGACATCGCCGTCCCGGAAACGCTCCCGCCGATCGACGCCGATCCCGTGCAGCTCGAGATGGCGCTCCTGAATCTCATCACCAACGCGCTCGACGCGATGCCCGGTGGAGGTACGCTTACGATCCGAGCGATCACCAGTGAGAATCGCATCCGTCTGGATGTCGCCGATACCGGTACCGGCATCCCGCCCGGCCTGCTCGATCGGATCTTCGAGCCATGGATGACCACCAAGCCCAAGGGAAAGGGAACAGGTATCGGCCTTGGCATCGTGCGCGATGTCATTCGCGCGCACGGCGGCATCGCATCAGCTCGCAACGCGCCTGAAGGAGGCGCCATCTTCACCATCGAACTGCCGGCCGCCGGGTTCGACACAACGGCTGCGACCTGATGCCATGACTCGCATTCTCATCGTCGACGATGACCGGGAGACTTGCCGGTTTCTGGAAGAGCTCCTGACGGAGCCGGAGCGGGAGTTTGTTTCCGCCCAGGGACCGGACGAAGCGCTCGTCAGAATGCGGCGCGAGCCGTTCGATCTCCTGATCTCGGACATCAATCTGGGCGCGCCGCGCTCCGGCCTGGACCTGCTGCGCGCGTTTCGGGGGGAGCACCCCGAGGCGCCGGTCGTGCTCATCAGCGGATTCGGCACGCTCGAGACGGCGATCGAAGCCGTGCGCGCCGGCGCATTCGACTACATCAGCAAGCCGTTCGATATCGCTGACGTGCGACGGATTGTGGCCCAGGCGCTCGAGCAACGACGCGCGTCCCGGCGACGGCCGGCAGATATTCCGCCAACACCACCTGCGGGGCTGGTGGGGCGGACGGCGCCGATGCTCGAGGTGTACAAGCACATCGCGCTTGCGGCTGACTCTCCATCCCCGGTGCTGATCGTTGGTGAAAGCGGAGCGGGGAAGGAGCTCGTCGCCCGGGCCATCCACACCCACGGCAAGCACGCGCGGGAGCCATTCATCGCGGTCAATTGCGGCGCACTCGTGGACTCGCTGCTCGAGTCTGAACTATTCGGCCACGTTCGTGGCTCGTTTACCGGCGCCGTCGCCGATCGGAAGGGCATTTTCGAACAGGCCGCCAACGGTACCGTGCTGCTCGACGAGATCGGCGACACGTCCCCAGCCCTGCAAGTCAAACTCCTTCGCGTGCTCGAAGATGGCGACATGCGGCCGGTTGGTGCCAGCCGTTCGATCCACTCGAGCGCGCGCGTCATTGCCGCGACCAACGCACTTCTCGAACAGGCGGTGACGGACGGGCGGTTCAGGCAGGATTTGTACTATCGGCTCAATGTCATCGTGATTCGCGTGCCGGCGCTGCGGGAGCGCCGCGCCGATATTCCACTACTCATTGGACGATTTCTGGAGGAAGCTTGCGCTCGCACCAACCGCAGCAAGGTGCTTTCCTCCGAGGCGCTCGACGCCCTCATGCGCCATTCGTGGCCGGGGAATGTGCGCGAACTGCGCAATACCATTGAGCGGCTCGTGACCCTCAGCCGCGGCGCGACGATTGAAGCGTTCGATCTGCCCTCAACCGTTGCCGGATTCACGATGACCCCGGAGGACAAGCCGTTCTCCGATCTGCCCACCCTCGACGATCTCGAACGGCGCTATCTCCTGCACGTCCTGGACGCCGTCGGCGGCAACCGGACCCGGGCGGCGGAAATCCTCGGAGTCGACCGGCGCACGCTGTACCGAATGGCCGAGCGGTTCGGGATCGAGCTCAAGGAATAGCGAGCCCCGTGGCGAAATGGCCGCGGGCGCGCCACACCGCCACGTGTTTTCAGAACGGTTCCTTGACGGCTCCGTCATTGAGCCCTGTTTTCCCCGGCCTGGCCCTGGTACCGCCTTTGCGGCGCACGGCTCTTTTGACATGAGCGCCAGGCTGCGTCGTGCCTTGCCGCCTCTCATTGGCTTCGGCCTGTTTCTGGCCGCGCTTGCCGTACTGCGAGGCGAGCTCACCACCACGAGTTGGCAGACGCTCACGCGCAACGCGGTCGGGATTCCGCGTTGGCGGTTGGCCCTGGCTCTCGGACTGACCGGGTTGAACTACCTGGTGCTCACAGGCTACGACCTGCTGGCGTTTCGGTCCATTGGGCGCGCGCTGCCCCGCGCGCGGATCATGATCGTCTCGTTTCTTGCCTATGCCATCGCGAACAACGTCGGTTTTGCGATGCTTTCCGGCACATCCGTCCGTTACAGGTTCTATACCCGGTGGGGAATCACGGCGGAAGAACTCTCGCGCATTGTTTTCTCCTATTCGGTCACGTTCTGGATTGGCTTGCTCGCACTCGGCGGCCTGATTCTGACAGTCGGCCCTTTTCCTGGATCGAGCCACGGGCAGATTCCAATCAACGGTGCGCCGCTCGGCTGGCTGCTGCTCGCCGTCTGTACCGGCTACATCGTTGCGTCCGCCATGGGCGTCGGTCCCCTGCGGCTGCGACGGGTTGAGCTGCCACTGCCGTCGGCTCGCATTGCGCTGACCCAACTGGCGATCTCGATGCTGGACTGGGCGCTCGCTGCGGCGGTGCTCTTCGTGCTGCTACCACCAAGCGACCTCACGTGGCTGGAATTCCTCGGTGCGTTTCTCACTGCCATGCTTCTCGGGTTGGCGAGCCATGTGCCCGGTGGCGCTGGAGTGTTCGAGGGATTGTTGGTGCTTCTGCTGCGACCGCACCTCAACTCCGCCGATCTGCTGCCAGCGTTCATCGTGTATCGGGCCGTGTATTACCTGGCCCCCCTCTTCCTGGCGCTGCTCGGACTCATCGGGGACGAGCTCTTGCAGCGCCGCTCACAAGCGGCGCGGGTTGGCGCGGCGCTGGGACAGATCGCCCAAGAGTTGACTCCGCGCCTCTTGGCGGCATTCACCTTTCTCGCCGGGCTCGTGCTGCTGCTGTCGGGCGCGACTCCTGCGGCCACAGGCCGACTCACTCTGCTGGCTCGGGTCTTTCCCCTTGGCGTCATCGAGACGTCCCATTTCGCTGGCAGCGTGATCGGCGCGATGCTGCTGCTCCTCTCTCAGGGGCTCAGTCGCCGGTTGGACGCCGCTTATTACCTGAGCCTGTTTGGGATCGCGGCAGGCGTCGTCGCGGCTCTGCTGAAAGGGTTTGACTATGAAGAGGCCACACTGCTGGCCTTTGTCTTTGTCCTGTTGTGGCGCGCCCGGCACGCGTTCAATCGCCGCGCCGCGTTCTTCGACACGCGGTTCTCGGCCGAGTGGATCGCGGCGCTGGCAGCCGCCATCACCGCCTCGATCTGCCTGGGACTCTTCGCGTTCAAGCATGTCAACTACTCCACTGAGCTCTGGTGGCAGTTCGAGCTGCACGGTGAAGCCTCGCGGTTCCTGCGCGGTTCCGTTGGAGTCGCCATCGTCGTCCTGCTGTTTGGCATCGCGCGCCTGATCCGCCATACGCCGCACGAGTTCACGACACCGGCCGACAACGATCTTGCCGACGCCGGCGCCATCATTCGTTCACAGACAACGACCATGGCGAACCTGGTGTTCCTTCGGGACAAGACTCTCATCTTCAGCGAAGACCGGACGACGTTCGTGATGTACGGCGTGCACGGTCGCACGTGGGTGGCGCTTGGAGATCCGGTTGGCTCTCCGGATCGCTTCGAGGAGGTCATTGGCCTCTTCCTGGAACGGTGTGACGACTTCGGCGGTACGCCCGTCTTCTATGAGGTCAGCGCCGGACATCTACACCGGTACGCAGACCTCGGCCTGACGTTTGCCAAGCTCGGCGAGGAAGCCAAAGTCGATCTCACATCGTTCACGCTCTCCGGGGGGGGCGCGTCCCGCCTCCGGCAGACCATGCGGCGGCTGGAAAAGGATGGTGGTCGCTTCCGCGTCGTCGGCGAAGCAGAGGTGCCGCAGATTCTTGGCGAGCTTCGCGAGATTTCGAACGACTGGTTGGCCGCCAAGACGGGAGGCGAGAAAGGCTTCTCACTTGGCTTCTTCGACGAGGCCTACATTCGCCGGTTTCCGATCGCCGTCGTCGAGTCGAACGGCCGCATCCAGGCCTTCAGCAATATCTGGCTGGGCGGCCATCGTCACGAGCTGTCACTCGATCTCATGCGCTACCGGCGAGACGCGCCCAAGAGCGTCATGGAAGGCCTGCTTCTACATCTTCTGCTCTGGGGGCAGTCCGAAGGATATCGCTGGTTTGCCCTTGGGATGGCGCCACTCGCCGGTGTCGGGCATTCGCCGATCGGCTCGCCATGGAACCGAATCGGAGCGTTCCTGTACGAACACGGCGAGCCGGTGTACAAGTTTCAGGGTTTGCGGGCGTTCAAAGAGAAATTCAATCCGGTCTGGGAACCGCGGTACCTCGCGTACCCAGGCGGACTCAAGTTGCCGCTGATTCTCGCGGACGTGTCGGTCCTTATCGCGGGTGGTTACCGTCAGGTGTTCCGGACATCGCGGGCCGCTCTCGTGCCCCGCGTGGACTGGCATCCAGCCGCCGGACCAAACAGCATCCAGGCACTCCCTGCAGTCGGTATGAAATAATCAACGCCGTGCGCGTGACTCTCGGCTCGGAGCGCCTGCTGACCTCGTCCAGCCTCGACGGCAAGCGCGTCGGGATCGTCTGCAATCCTGCTTCGGTGGATCACGACCTGGCTCACGTCGCGGATCGGCTCGCGTCGCATCCCCGCGCGCAGCTCGCCGCCCTGTTCGGCCCGCAGCACGGCTTCCGCTCGGACGTCCAGGAAAACATGATTGAGACCGGCCACGGCACGGATGATCTCCGGCGTGTGCCCGTGTATTCGCTCTACAGCGACACGCGCGAGCCGACCGCCGACATGCTGCGCGGGCTCGACGCGCTCGTGATCGACCTGCAGGATGTCGGCACGCGCATCTATACCTACATCTACACGATGGCCAACTGCCTGATTGCCGCTCGCCGCCATGGCGTGCCGGTCATCGTCTGCGATCGACCCAATCCGATCAACGGAGTTGATCTCGAGGGGCCGATGCTGATTCCTGGCTTCGAATCCTTCGTCGGCCTCTATCCGATTCCGATGCGGCACGGGTTGACGATCGGAGAGCTCGCTCGCCTGTTCAACGAGCAGTTCGGAATCGGCGCCGAGCTCGAGGTCATCACCATGCAAGGCTGGCGGCGCGAGATGTATCACGACGAGGCGCAGGCGCCGTGGATTATGCCTTCACCCAATATCCCGACGTTGGATTCGGCCATCGTCTACCCGGGGACCGTGCTGTTCGAGGGGACGAGCGCGTCGGAGGGACGCGGGACCACCAGACCATTCGAAATTGTGGGAGCGCCGCGAATCGTGGCGGAGCGTTTCGCCGAGGATCTCAACCGGCGCCGCCTCCCGGGCGTGTTTTTCCGTCCGGCGGTCTTCGAGCCCACGTTTCACAAGCACGCCAAGCAAACCTGCGGGGGCTGTCAGATTCACGTGGTCGATCGACAGGCCTTCCGGCCGGTCCTGACCGGCGTCGCGTTGATCGCCGCGTGTCGCGCAGTCGACGCCGATCAGTTCTGGCGTGATCCGCCGTACGAATATGAGCGAGAGAAGCTCCCGTTTGACATTCTCGCGGGATCGTCGGAGCTGCGCCAGCAGATCACCGCGGGCGTGCGTGAGGATGACATCGCGCGGTCGTGGGAATCCGGAATCGCGGCCTTCAGGTCCATCCGCGAGCGATTCCTATTGTACTGACACCTTCGATAGGATCGGTGTCCTGCTGTTCGCAGCGCTCTCCCACTTCTCCACCACCTGCGACAGCCGGGTGTGAAATGCAAACCCCGCGGCTGACGCGCCGGTCAGCATCGCCAGGATGATCCAGGACGCCGCCCAGACACTCACACCGACCGACGGTCGGCTCGCCTTGGCCGCTTGTGGGACAACGAGCTGCGTGATCAGCGGCGGGCGTGGAATCGAGACACTGAGGTCTGCGGCGAAGCCGTAGACGCCGCGATCGAGATCTTCCAGGGCGTTGAGGAAACCAGGGTCATCCGCCAGCGGCAACGGCAGCCCGCTCGGGCGTGTGCCAATCGACTCACGTCGGAAACTCTGAGGCGCGGCTGCAGCGTGTGCCATGACACACCTCACTACAAACCAGATGCCTCAGCTACATTGCCGCCCACGGCAGATTGGTGCTCAGATTTGCGCGACCGCCCAATCACGTAAGCGTAATGGCTGACACACTTTCTTTGCCGAAATCGCACACTCGCGCTTCGTCAGCGACGCCGTCGGGACCGGCGCCGGCGACTGGCGTCGGCCGCACGCTCCCGGTTGGCTGCGCGGCGGTCCAACAGGGAGAAGTAGGGAGGATAGATCTCATGCACGAGGTTCGGCGGGTGGTCGGGGTAGAGCACGCGCTGGTCGTAGGGGTCGTTGGCGGTGAACGGCACAATCGGTGTGTCGTCCGTGAGCGGAACGGGTTCCGCCCAGCCTTCGGCCAAAAAGAGGGCGCCCAGCATATTGCCCACCTCGCACTCCATCCCGGGTCTGAAGCGATCGAGGCGTATCCCGTCAATGCTACCGACCGTCGGCGTTTGTACGATTCTGATGCGGATCAAGAGTCAGAACCCTTGGAAGGGCTCAAGGACGCAGTATTGGTGCCAGCAACAATCTTGCGGCCCAGCTCGAGCATGGACGGCCTAGCTAGCCGCGAGTTTTGGCGATGCCAGGCGCGGACGATTCCTGTGCCGTCGGCGGCTCCAGGTGGTGTTCGATGAGGTGGGTACGCAGACGCTCAAATGCATCAGTCGGCGTGTCGGCGACGTGCAGCGACTCGAGATCCTTCTCCGCGATCGCCCCCCATTCAGCCATCGGCTTGAAGTCGAGAACCTGGTCCCAGTAGTCCCGGCCGTACAACACAACCTCGATTTTTTTGGACAGCTTGTCCGTCTGGACCAGTGTGAGGATTTCGAACAGCTCGTCGAGCGTGCCGAACCCGCCCGGAAAGATCACCAGCGCCTTCGCCAGGTACGCAAACCAGAATTTGCGCATGAAGAAGTAGTGGAACTCGAAGTGCAGGTCATCGGTGATGTAGGGATTGGCTCCCTGTTCAAAGGGCAGGCGAATGTTGAGGCCGATGGTCTTGCCGCCAGCCTCTCGCGCACCGCGATTGGCCGCCTCCATGATGCCCGGTCCGCCGCCCGATGTGACCACGAAGCGGTGGTTCTCCGACTGCAAGGACAGGCTCCAGTTGGTAAGCAGCCGCGCCAGCTCCCGGGCCTCTTCGTAGTAACGGGCCCACTCCACGGCCTTGCGGGACTTGTGCAGCTCGGTTTCGTACTCGGCGTTGGCACTCTCCACGCCGCGCGCGCGCAGTGTCCGCAGCTCTCGAAGCGCCCGTTCGCGGCTGTCGACCCGTGCGGATCCGAAGAAGACGACGGTGTCCTGAATTTTCTCGGCCTTGAACCGACGCAGCGGCTCGAGATACTCGGACAGGATCCGGATGGGCCGCGCGTCTTCGCTCTCGAGAAACTCCGGATTCAGGTACGCCAGCGGCTGCTGAGACATGACCTGCTACTTTATCTCAGGATGTTATGATCCCACTCCTTCTCCCTGAGGCGATCTATGAAGATGAACACGTGCGGTCGGTCGCTGGCGGTTGGATTGGCGTTCCTCGCGTGCGGAGTCGGCCTGCTCGTCCCGCCTCGCGTTGACGCGCAGCAGTCGGTCGCGAGCGCGCTGCACGCCCGAAACCTGCGACGACTCCTGATCCGCAACGCCATGGTGATTTACGGCAGCGCCAAGCCGCCGTTCGGTCCGGTGGACATCGAGCTTCAGGATGGGCTGATCTCCTCCATCATCGCGAGTGACCCGTCGTCTTCCCGCGTCGGGACGGCGGCGGGAGTCATCGATGCCACCGGCAAGTACGTCATGCCCGGGATCGTCAACACGCACATGCACTGGCACGAGGAGCGACAGCCGGGCATGGCACAGCCGATTCAGTACGAGCGCAATCTCTGTCTCGCGGCCGGAGTCACCAGCACTCGAGAGGTGGGGGGAGACTTCGAGAAGTCGAAGCGATGGCGCGCGGAAAGCAACGCGCACCAGATCATCTCGCCGCGGATTCTCATCTATCCGGTGGTCAGCAAGGGGCGCACGGGCAGCCCGGACGAAATCCGCGCCTGGATTCGGGACATCAAGGAGAAGGGCGCAGACGGCCTGAAGATCATCGCGATGGACCGCGATCAGGTGGAGGCGATTCTCGACGAGGCGCACAAGCTGGGACTGCGCACCACCACTCACATCGGCACCGAGGAAACCACCGCGAAGGACTACATCGAGCTGGGCGTGAACGCCATCGAACACTTTTATGGCATCGCCGACGCGGCCCTCACCGGCATTCAGAACTTCCCGGCCGACATGAACTACGACGACGAAATCAAGCGATTCTCGCGGGCCGGCGAGCTGTATGCGCAGGCCGACCCGAAGAAGCTGCACGAGATTGTGGACCTGATGGTGGAGCGCCAGGTGGGCTGGAGTCCAACATTCTCAATCTACGAGGCGGCACGGGACATTCAACGTGCGCAGAACTCGCCTTGGTTCAAGGACTACCTTCATCCCTCGATGGAAGCGTACTTTCGCCCATCGCTCGATAATCACGGATCGTTCTTTTTCGGCTGGACCAGCACTCAAGAGTCGAGCTGGAAGCGTCAGTTCCGCATCTGGATGGACACCGTCCGCGACTTCGGCCTGAAGGGCGGCCTGATCACCACGGGCGACGATGCCGGCTACCTGTATTCCATGTACGGCTTTGGCATCGCGCGAGAGCTGGAGTTGCACCAGGAGGCCGGGTTCCATCCACTGGAGGTCATCGAACATGCGACCTGGAATGGGGCGAGGATGATCGGGATGGAAGATCGCCTCGGCAAAGTACGGGAAGGGTTCATCGCCGATCTGCTCGTGGTCAACGGCAACCCGCTCGACAATCTCAAACTCCTGAGTCCCAATGGGGCGGATGTCATGCTGATCAACGGCAGACAGGTCGCGAACAATACGACCATCGAAGCCGGGGCGCGCGTGGAGGCGTCACACGGCGGAGGGATCGAGTGGACGATCAAGGACGGGATTCCGTATCACGTCCCCACGCTGATGCGTGAGGTCAAGGACATGGTCTCGCAGGCGCGGGCGCGTATCCGGGTCACGACACCATGAAGAAGATCGATACGGCCGGTGCCCGCAAGCAGACGCCGGGGCTCGATGTGTCGGTGGCCATCGCCGCGCCTGCGGCGCGAATCCTGAAAGCCTTCTTCGACGCCGAAGCGCTCGGCGCCTGGTGGCAGGTGGCGCGTGCCGTCACAACACCCCGAACCCTTGGTCCGTACGCCATTGAATGGGTGCCGACCGACTATCGGGACGAGGTGCTGGGCCGCCTTGGCGGCGTGTTTCGTGGAACGGTGATGCACTTCGAGCCGGGCCGCGGCTTCTTCGTCGCCGATGCCTTCTGGCTCCCGCCCGACGGCGACCCCATTGGTCCAATGGCGCTCGAGGTCAGCTGTTCGGCCGACGCCTCAAACCCCACGCTCACCCGCGTCCGCGTGGCGCAGACGGGGTTCGAGGAAGGCACCCGCTGGCGCCGCTACTACGAGATCGTCGGTGTCGGCTGGGAGCGTGCGCTCGGATCGTTGAAGATGCTGCTGGAGAAGTAATTCACAGAAGCTCGTGGCTTTGTGCAGCCTTCGGGATACGCGGCGTCGCAAATCAGCGGCGGCGGGCGCGGAACATCAAGTAGATCAGACCCGCTCCCACGGCAACACCCCCCGCCAGCAATCCGACCGCCGCGTAGGTCACCGGCCCCGGCGGCGGGGGAATCGTCGCGCGCGCGGCATCGGACACCGCGCGTCTGCGCGCCAGCTCCAGTTTCAGGCTGGTCTCGCCCTGATCCATCGCCCAGCGATGATTTGCCTCGAACAGCGGCCTCATGAGAAATGAGAGATTCCTCAGAAGCGGCTTCTCGGCGGCAATGCGCCAGTCGTAGGTGATGTCGACGAATGGACCGTCCTGTTCGAAGGTCCAGATCCCCTGCCCGGTGAAATCACCTAGAGCGGCCATCTGAAACCCATTGGGGTAGCGGGAAGCGGTGACAACGAATTCCCACGCGATGGTATACGGCAACCACCCTTTCGTGAGTAGCCGAACTCGTCGGCCCACTCCGTGTGAATCGGGAGGCTCGAGCTCCTCGACCTTCAGGTAGACAGACGGCCACCACCGCGCGAGCGACACGGCGTCGCCCAACACGTCGGCAACCTCGCCGCAGGTTCCTTCGACACGCCAGCCTGTGATGAAGTGATACTCGTGGGCGGCTTCACCCAAAGGGTCGAATCTTTCTGACGGCGAACGCCACCATGATCCGACGGCGCAGCTCGTTCGCCACGGCTCCCTGCCTGAGCGGCGGCGTTCTGAAACGCATCCGAACGACGGCATACCGATCGGTGAGGGACTCAACGCCCGCGACCTCGATCGCCCCGACCAGGTGCGTCGTCCAATCCGGATCGCCCTGCATCTCCGCGCCCACTTCCCGAATCGTTTGCAGCACGCGGTCGATGTCCTCGCGATAGGAGACTCGCAGGTCGACGACAGCGTACGCAAAGTGCTTGCTGAGATTCGCAAGCGCGGTGATGGTCCCGTTCGGAAACACCTGAACCGCACCCTCGACGTCTCGCAACACGATGGTTCTCAGGTTGATCTGTTCCACGCTCCCCGACACGCCATTGATGCGCGCGATGTCCCCGACACGAACCTGATCCTCGAGAATCAGAAAGAAGCCGGAAATGACGTCTCGGACGAGATTCTGCGCGCCAAAGCCTATGGCGAGCCCGGCAATGCCGGCACCGGTCAGAATCGGCACGATGTCGATCGTCAGTTCACGCAAGAGCATCATGACTGCGACGAAGCCGACGATCACGGTGACGAGTCTGGAGAGAATGCCCGAGAGCGTGCTGGATCGGCGCTGCCACTCGAGATCGGTCGGTCCATGCCGATTGGCTAGCTGGTGCTGGAGCTGTTCGATCAGCAGATGGGCCGCGCGCACGACCACCATGGCGCCGACAATAATGAAAACGATCGGGACACCCTTGGTCAGCAGCTGGTGAACGATTCGATCGGGATACCACGCGGGTTCGTCGACGCTAAAGTGCCTGAACAGGAACGACATGGCGGCGAGGGCGGCGACGCCGAAGGCGAGGAGGGTTAGCGTCCAGACCAGCTGTTTGGCTCTTCTGTGAATCGCGGCGCGGCTCGCGGGGTTGACGAAATCCTGTTTATCGAGCGTTCGGTGAATCGCTGCCCGAAGGCCGCGGGCGACGAGGGCCGCGACGATGAACACCAGTACGATGTCGATGATCGTGAGAGTGGTAGGCAGCATCACAGTTGCTGAATCTTCAGATAGTTGGCATCGGTCCGGGTCAGATCAGGATGAATGCTCACGAGCACGACCGACGAACCCGCTCGCACGAGGCCGCGGGCAAGGAGTTGCCGAGCGATGAGGGTGCCGGCGGCGTCGGCATTCTCGCCGATGTCGGTGCAGACGGGTGTCACACCCCAATAGAGGGCGAGTCGCCGTGCCGTGTCACCCTGGTCGGTGGTCGCGAGAATCGCAACACGCGGACGCAGCGCCGAGAGGCGTCGGGCCGTGCCTCCGCCGCGCGTCACGGCGACTATGGCTTCAGCGCCTCCCCGCTCCGCTAGGGTCACGGCCGCTTCGCAGAGCGCCTGCACCTGATCCTGTGCAGTCTGGCCGCTCACCGGGACGCTGAGCCGGTCGACACTCAACCCGGTCTCCGCATCGCGAATCACCGCATCCAGCGTCTGGACCGCGCGAGCCGGGAACGCGCCGATGGCGGTTTCCGCTGACAGCATGATGGCATCGACCCCGTCCTCCACCGCGTTGGCCGCGTCACTCACCTCCGCGCGAGTCGGCCGCGCCTCGGTGGTCATGGACTCGAGTACCTGGGTGGCAACGATGACCGGGACTTGACGACGTCGGCCTCGTCGGGTGATGTCTTTCTGGGCGCGAGGCACCTGTTCCAGCGGCATTTCGAGCCCGAGATCACCCCGAGCCACCATCACGGCATCGCAGGCTCCCAGGATCTCGTCGAGATGCTCGAGGGCTCTCGGGCGCTCGAGCTTCGCCACCAGCGGCACGCTCGCATCGTCCGCCTCTAGCAGCTCCCGCGCCTGCCGCAGATCCTCCGCCGTCTGGACGAAACTGATTGCGACCATGTCCACGCCAAGGGAGAGGCCGAATCGCAAATCGTCAGCGTCCTTGAGCGTGATGGCGGACGCGGGCAGGTCCACGCCAGGCGCGCTGATGCCTTTGTGCTCGCCCAACCGGCCACCGTCAACCACGCTGGTCTGGATCTCCCGGCCGTCCGAACCTTCAACGCGGAGCTCGATCAGTCCATCGTTCAGCAGCAGCCGATCGCCCGCGCGCACGCCGCGAGCCAACCCCTCGAACATTGTCCCGATCCGTCCGCTGTCGCCCTCGAAATCGCCCACGCCAATTCTCAATGAGTCGCCGGCCTTCAGTTCAATCGGCCGGCCACCCTTCAGCCGGCCGGTCCGAATCTTGGGACCGCCGAGGTCCTGCAGAATCGCGACATGGCGTTCCGCCCGCTCGGCCGCCTGCCGGACGCGAGCATAAGTCACAGCCTGGGATTCGTGCGTTCCATGCGAAAAATTCAACCGGACGATGTCGACGCCGGCGGCAATCAACGAATCGAGGATGACGTCGGTGTCGCTGGCGGGGCCGACAGTCGCGATGATCTTCGTGCGCCGCATGTAGAATCACGTCAATTATGGGCCAGATTGTTCCCGACCTCATCGAGCGATACCTCGGTGGCCTCAACCGGCTGGCCGATCCCGTGCTCGCCGAGATTGCCCGCTACGGCGCCGAACACGATCTCCCTCTGATCGATGCGGAGGTTGGCGGCCTTCTGCGCGTCGTGACCACTGCGATCGGAGCCCGTCGGGCGCTCGAGATCGGAACCGCCGTTGGCTACTCGGGCATCTGGCTCGCCGGCGCGCTGCCGCCCGACGGCCAGCTGCTCACGCTGGAGCTGGATCCCGACCGGGCGCGGATCGCCCGGGACAATTTCTCGAGGGCCGGTCTCGCCGATCGGGTGAGCGTCATCGTTGGTGACGCCCAGCGCATGCTGGCCAAAGTATCGGGACCGTTTGACGTCATCTTCCAGGACAGCGACAAGCAGCTGTATGGACCAATGCTGGACCGACTCGTCGAGCTTCTGCGGCCGAGAGGCCTGTTGATCACGGACAACGTGCTCTGGGACGGGGAAGTTGTTCCTGGCTTCGTGGCTCAGCCGAAGAAAAACGCCGAGGACACCAGAGCGATTGCTGAATACAATCAGCGCCTCAGTACACATCCGCAGCTGATGACATCCATCATCCCCCTGCGCGACGGCGTCGCGGTGTCGGTAAAGAGATGACGATTGACACATGGTTGAAGACCGCACTCGCCGATGCCGAGCGACGAGGGCTGCCCGAGCTCAAGCCGTTGCTCGAAAGCCTCGCGCAAGCCATGCGGACGCTGCGGGACGCCGACTTCAACGAAGACGCCGGCCGGTAACGCGCATGTTCACGATCGAAGAATTCGGCCGCAAGCTCCGGGCACGCGAGATCAGCGCAGCCGAGATGACCGACGAATGTCTCCGTCGGATTGCCGATGGCAACGCCCGCATCAATGCCTTCATCCACGTGATGACCGACGAAGCCCGTCGTCAGGCCCACGAGGCCGACCGTGAGTTGGCCGGCGGTCGCGATCGGGGAGCGCTGCACGGGGTCCCCGTTTCCATCAAGGACATTTTCGACATCCGAGGCACGGCGACAACCGCTGCTTCGCGCGTGCGCGACAACCACGTCGCCGGACACGACGCCACGGTCATCACGCATTTGCGGCACGCCGGAGCCGTGCTCATCGGAAAGACGAACCTGCACGAGTTCGCGTTCGGAACGACGAGCGAGGATTCAGCCTTCGGACCTGCCCGCAATCCGATTGACCCCACGCGCTCACCCGGCGGATCGAGCGGTGGCTCTGCGGCCAGCATCGTCGCCGGCATGGCGCTGGCGTCGCTCGGGTCGGATACCGGCGGGTCGATTCGGATCCCTTCTGCGGCGTGCGGAACCGTGGGATTGAAGCCCACGTACGACGAGTTGCCGATCGAGGGTGTCGTTCCGCTCTCTCGCACGCTCGATCACGTCGGGCCCATCACGCGCAGCGTCCCCGACGCCTGGCATATGCAGCAGGCCCTGCTCGGCCGCGAGGCGGGACGCCCCCTCGTCGCCACGCCGATCAGCAGTCTTCGTCTCGCCGTGCCGCGCGCCTACTTCTGCGATCTGCTCGATGATGAAGTGCGCGCGACCTTCGAGTCGTCGCTCGAAGCACTGAGGAAGGGCGGCGCCCGGATCGATGATGCGGGCATTCAGCATGCGAAGACGATCGCGCCGATCTACATGCACATCTCCTTCGGCGATGCCGCAGCCTACCATGCGACCACGCTCGAGACGATGCCCGACCGCTACACGCCACCGGTCAGAGTGCGCCTGGAACTTGCCAGATATGTGTTGGCCGAGGACTATGTCCGCGCGCTCGCCGGTCGAGAGGTCCTGCGTCGCGAAGTCGACGCCGCTCTCTCGGGCCACGACGCGCTCGTGCTCCCTTCGCTGCCGATCCCAGCCCCGGTCATCGGCGCCAACTTCGTTCAGATCGGGAGCGCCAAGGAGGCGGTCCGCCCCCTCATGCTTCGATTGACGCAGCTGTTCAACCTGACCGGGCACCCCGCCATTTCACTACCGTGCGGAACGACGTCAGCCGGTCTTCCCTGCGGCCTGCAGCTGGTTGGCGGGCGGATGCACACCGAAAGTCTGTTGCGGATTGCGTTTGCCGTCGAGCAGGTGCTTTCGAGCTAGCGTGAACTCGCCCGTACTTGTCGCTCGTACTCGTAGTGCAGGACTTTAGTCCTGCGATCACGGCAGGGCTGAAGCCCCGCACTACGAGTACCTACAGCGCACGGCTCAACAGCTCCCGCGCAATGGTCACGTAGCCATCCACGGCAGCACGCAATTCAGCGACGTCGACGAACTCGTCCGCGGTGTGTGCGGTGTGTATCGAGCCCGGACCGAAGAGCAGCGGCTCGCCCCATGCCCCGAGAAACGGAATGTCCGTGGTGTAGGGGAACACGGCCGTGGCAAACCCGGGAACGGTCACGAGGCGGGCTGGAGGAACATCGAGCACCGGCTCAATGCGGACACGGCGCTCAATTGGCGTAATCGCTCGACGAACCGCAGCGGCGTCGCTCACCGTTCGAAACATGACTTCTGCTTCGGCGGATGGCGACACCACGTTCGGGGCCACGCCACCGGCAATCAGCCCGATCGTGTAATGGGTGCGTCCGAGCACGGGATCGGATGGCAACTCGATCGACCGCAATTCAACCAGCGCATCAAGGAGCTTGTCGATCGCCGAGTCGCCCAGCTCAGGAAACGAGGAGTGTGCGGCTCTTCCACTCGCGCACAACTTCACGCGGGTCATCCCTCGCGTGGCCAACCCGAGCCGGTTGTCGGTCGGCTCGCCGTCGACCAGAAACCGGCATCCGTCCGCCGTCCGGTTCGCGACTCGAGCGCCGTCGCTTCCGCGTTCCTCGCCGACGACGAACAGCAGACCCACGCGCGATTCCCCATCACGGCGCAAGGCGTCCACAGCTGCCACCTGCGCCGCGAGAATCCCTTTGGCGTCGCAACTGCCGCGGCCGATGATCCGATCGCCCTCGAGCCGGCTGGGGAAAAACGGTGGAACGCAGTCGAAATGCGTCGACAACACCACGACCGGCGGCGGGGATGCGGCACAAGTCGCCAGGACGTTGAAGCGCGACTCGTCGACCGGTTGTTCGCTGACGGAGAATCCTTGATCGCGCAGATAGCGGGACAGCCACACGCCTGCGTCTCGCTCTCGACCCGTTGTCGAGTCGATGTCCACAAGCGATCGCGTGAGGCCGATCAGATCGACGGCCGCTGGCTTCACCGGATCCACGCCTCGAGCTCCGTTCGCGTGTCGGTGCGCGAATCGCGATACTTGACGATAACTGGAGTGGCCAGCGAGAGGCCCCACTCGGGCCCCTTCCCAACACTCACGGCTCGAGCGCCGGGGACGACCACGGCATTCTCGGGCACGACCAATGGACGCTCAGCCGTCGGCTTGATGATCTCGCCTCTGACCAGGTCGTAGACCGGCGTCGATCCCGTCAGGACGGTCCCTGCCGCGATCACCGCGCGCTTCCTGATGATGGCGCCCTCATAGATCCCGGTATTGCCGCCGATGAGCGCTTCGTCCTCGACGATGACGGGAAGTGCTCCCACAGGCTCGATGACTCCCCCAATCTGGGCTCCCGCGCTGACATGGACACGAGCACCGACCTGTGCACACGATCCCACGAGGGCATGAGAGTCGATGAGTGTCTGCTCGCCGATCCAGGCGCCGATGTTCACGTACATCGGCGGCATGCAGATCACACCAGGCGCGATGTAGGCGCCGTCGCGGACGGTCGATCCTCCGGGGACGATCCGAACCCCGGCGGCGAGCCCTGGACGCTTTAGCGGAAGGGTATCTTTGTCGTAGAAAGGCCAACGACCGTCATCGATCGAGACGTCCACGGTGTCGCCGAACTTGAAACCGAGCAGAATGCCCTGCTTGACCCACGTATTGACTCGCCAGCCAAACGGACTGGCGGTGTCAGGTTCGGCGGCCCGCACGGCGCCGGAGGACAGGGCCTCGCGTAGTCGACTGAAGGCGTCCCGCACCGCCTCGCGTTCTGCTGATGCGCCGGCGGATACGAGCTGGTTGATGTCGGTTTCAAGCATGAACGGCCGACAACAATTCGAGGCTCTTCAGCACCCTCAGTATCTTTTCTCTCGACTCGGGTCTCGGTGAGCACACCGGCAGACGGTAGATCTCCTCAATCAGACCCATTGCCGCCATGGCCGCCTTCACCGGGACCGGATTCGCCTCGACAAAATTGACCTGCATGAGCGGCATGATGCGGGAGTGGACGTCGCGGGCCGCTGCGAAGTCGCCACGTTCCGCCGCTTCGACCATCCGCACCATCTCTGCCGGCACCTCGTTGGCCGCCACCGAAATGACGCCCCGCCCGCCAATCGCCATCAGCGGCAGCGTCACCGCATCATCGCCAGACAGCACGATGAAATCAGCTGGCACCGCCCGGCAGATGTCGCACATCTGACCGATGTTCCCCGAGGCCTCCTTGACGCCGACGATATTCGAGATCGCGGCCAACCTGGTGAGCGTCGGCACCTCGATGTTGACGCCCGTCCGGCTCGGAACGTTGTAGACGATGATGGGCAGCGGTGTGCTGTCGGCGATGGCCTCGAAATGCTGATACAAACCCTCCTGCGTAGGCTTGTTGTAGTAGGGCGTCACCGAAAGCAAGCCGGCAGCGCCGGCCTTGCGCATTTCACCGGCCAGGTGAATGACTTCCCTCGTGTTGTATCCACCCGCTCCGGCCAGGATGGGGATCTGTCCGCGACTTTCGTCCGCGAGGATCTCCACAATACGAATGCGCTCCGCAAGCGTGAGCGTGGGATTCTCACCCGTCGTCCCGCACGGGACGAGGAAATGAATGCCGCCGTCAATCTGCCGGCGGCCAAGCCGCCGTACCGCCGGCTCGTCAAGATCGCCAGTCTTGGTAAACGGCGTCACGAGCGCCGTGCCGACTCCGGTCCAATTGATCCTCATGGCGGCCCCCAATCTGTAGTCAGCTATCCGCTATCGCCTATCAGCTATCGGCAGCTCTTCAATCCGCAGTCTGCACTCCGAAATCAACATTCTGCACTCTGAACTCTGCCTTCTGAACTACTAGCGTAGTCCGAGAACATCGTGCATCGTGAACCAGCCGCGCTTGCCTTTGACCCACCGCGCGGCGACGAGGGCTCCCCGGGCGAAGGCGCTCCGGTCCCGCGCTGTATGCGACAGCGTAATCGATTCCGCGGCCCCGTCGAAGCCAATCGTGTGCGTGCCGGGAATATGACCCGCTCGAGTAGACGAGACGTCGATCGGCCGGTCGTAGCCCGCGTCCTTCATCGTGCGGGCCAGTGCCAGCGCAGTCCCGGACGGCGCATCCTTCTTCGCAGCGTGATGGGCTTCGTGCAGCCAAGCGCCAAACTCGTCGTGCGCCGCGAACAGTTTCGCCGCCCGCGCCGCGATCGCCTCGAACAGGACAACGCCCGTCGAGAAATTTGGCGCAACCACCAGGCCGATGCCAGCCTCCGCCGCTGCTCTTCGCACTTCGGGCTCGTGACTACCCCACCCCGTCGTGCCGACGACAACGTTGATGCCAAGCTTCGCCAACGCCGGCACGTTGACGGGGACGGCGTCGGGATACGAAAAGTCAATCGCGGCATCGACAGGCCCCCAGTCCCTCGCCGAGGTCTCCAGACGCGTGGCGTTGTCGATCTCGACAATGCCGGCGACCTCGCAATCGTAGTCGACCGCGAGGCGCTCGACCATCCGTCCCATCCGTCCGTGACCCACCAGTAGAATGCGCATGGTCTCGTTCACCTCGCCTTCGTCGACTCGTGCCGATTCACTGTCCCGTGAAGAATTCCCCGTGAAGGCAGTTCATCGCCCCTTCAACATCCGAGTCCCGCAGCACGAAGGTAATGTTCCGTCGCGATGCCGCCTGCGAGACCAGACGCAGCGGAATCCGCTTCAGGGATGTCACCGCCCGCCCGAACAGCGCCGTGTCGCCTCGCAGATTCTCTCCAACAACACACACAATCGCCATGTCGGGCTCAATGTTCACATCGGCGAAGCTGCGGAGATTGTGGACGATGTCGTCGAGGCGGCGCGGGTTGTCAACGGTCACCGACACGCTCACCTCGGACGTCGTGACGACGTCGACGGGAGTCTTGAAGCGCTCGAACACTTCGAAGAGTCGCCGAAGGAATCCGTGTGCCATCAGCATCCGTGTCGATGTGATGTCGACGACCGTGACACCTCTCTTGCAAGCCAGAGCGGTCAGCCCGTCATGTTCGCGGCCATTGGCCGTGATCATCGTGCCGGCAATCTCAGGCCGCCGCGAGTTCAGGATTCTGACCGGGATATTCTTGGCGACAGCCGGAAGAATGGTGCTGGGATGCAGCACCTTCGCGCCAAAGTAGGCAAGCTCCGAGGCTTCGAGGAAGGACAGCTGCGGCACGAGCCTCGGCGATGACACGACGCGGGGATCTGCGGTGAGCATTCCGTCGACATCCGTCCAGATTTGAATTTCGTCCACATCAAGACACGCGCCGAAGATGGCCGCGGAGTAGTCGGAACCGCCACGCCCCAGGGTGGTCGTCACACCGGTCTCGGTGGCGCCAATGAATCCGCCCATCACGGGGACTCTTCCAGCGGTGCGCTCGGGCGCGATCAGGCGCTGCGCCCGATCGCAGGTCGCCGCCATATCGGGCAAGGCCGCCATGTGCTCAGCGTCAGTGACAAGCACCTCCCGCGAGTCGACCCACACCGCCGGAATCTGGCGGGCGGCGAAGGCCTCGGCAACGATGCGGCTGCTGGCCAGCTCGCCCATCGCGACAATCTCGTCATGTGACCGCGGTGGCACATCACCCGCCTCGGCCAGTGCTCGCACGAACAACATGAGATGCGTGAATTCGTCACCTAGTTTCGCGAGGAGAGGCTCAGACACCTCGCCCGGCACGAGTGCAGATGCGACGGCCACATGCCGATCGAGAAGATCCTGCACGAGTGTTGTGGCCTGCTCGCCCTCCCCCAGACCAGCCAGGCGCGCCGTTTCAATCAACCGATCGGTCACCTTCGACATCGCCGATACGACGACTGCTGGCGGCGGATCGTTCGGATGCGTCTCGAGCTGCTTGCGAACGATCGCGGTCACCCGATTCATCGCCTCGGCATCGGCGACGGAGGTGCCGCCGAATTTCATGATGACGTTCACAGAAGACCCTCACGATGCATCAGTTCGGCATTGAGAATGGCGACTCCCGCGGCGCCTCGAATCGTGTTGTGTCCGAGCGCGACGAACTTGTAATCGAACAGCGAACAGGGCCGCAGTCGTCCAATCGTGACGGTCATGCCGCCGTCCCGATTGACGTCGAGAAGTGGTTGCGGCCGGTTCGCCTCCGGCAGATAGACAACCGGGTGCAGTGGCGCCGACGGGAGTTCGAGATCCTGCGGCCGCCCTTTGAACGAAGTCCACGCCTCGATGATCGCCTCGGCGGTCGGAGGTTCGGCAAACCCAACGGAAATCGATTCGGTATGGCCGTTCTGCACGGGCACCCGGGTTGTGGTCGCGCTGATACGCACCGGATGATCCTCAACGCGGCCGCTCGAGAAGGCACCAAGAATTTTTCGGGTTTCCGTTTCGATCTTTTCTTCCTCGCCGCCGATGTGCGGGATCACGTTCCCCAGAATGTCCCACGACGGCACGCCAGGATAGCCCGCGCCCGAAATGGCTTGCAGCGTCGTAATCATGGTCGTCTTCAGACCGAACGGTCGAAGGGGCGCCAGTGCCATCGCCAGCACGACGGTCGAACAATTGGGATTCGTGACGATGCGACCTTTCCACCCGGTCGCGGCGGCCTGGGCGCCGAGCAGCTTGAGGTGCTCGGCGTTGACTTCGGGGATGAGGAGCGGCACGCTCGGTTCCATCCGGTAGTTGCGGGAATTGCTCACCACCAGATGACCGGCCTTGGCGAAGGCGGCTTCGATGTCACCAGCCACAGAGGAGTCGAGGCCGGAAAAGACGAGCGCTGGCGCGCGGCCAGGCGTTGCCGCGTCAACCGTGCAGTTGGCCACGTCGTCGGGAAGTTGATTCGGCAGGCGCCACGCGGCAGCGTCACGAAACTTTTTGCCAGCAGAGCGCTCGCTCGCACCAAGCCACTCAACTTTGAACCACGGGTGCTCGGCGAGCAAGGCGATGAACTGCTGGCCGACCATGCCGGTCGCGCCAAGGATACCTATTGGGATGTGCGGCATAGCGTGTCTGTCCTTACGTAGGCCCGGCCTTCAAGTCGGGCGATCACCGGTCAACAAAAAAAAAGCCGACGCGGAAGAATCCGTGTCGGCAGTAGCAGCTCGAATGTGAATGTCGTTCAGCGGTCGAGCACAACTCCTCCGACACGGGTGGCCCGCTTTCGACCCATTCGCTTTCGCGTGTCGGACGTGAAGATCATGTGCAAGACGGAAGAGTATAGCATGAAGGGTAGATGCTTCAAGCCCTCTTCCATGCCTGGGAACGACAACTCGCCTCGGTCTCCACCAATCGGACCGTGCGCCCCTTCGAATGGGGCCTCGACTGGATTCCTGCGAACGGTCACCAAGCGGGCGGTGCCGACCCACCGGCGATTCTGAACCACTGGGTCTCGGGCGTGATGGCTGACAGCGACGCGTTTTTCACGCCGACGCCGACCAGTGCGTACGTCCTGGGCGCCCCGACAACGGAAGGCGATCGCTGGCTGACGTTTCCGACCGCGCTCGAAACGCCACATCCCGTGAACAACACGGTGCACTGCCGGTATGTCCCCGCGAAACGGCGGTCCCGCGCGGCCGTGCTCGTCCTTCCTCAATGGAATTCGGATCCCGGCGGTCATGTCGGACTGTGCCGCCTGCTCGCGATGAACGGCATGTCGGCGCTCCGTCTGAGCCTTCCCTATCACGATCAGCGGATGCCGCCAGAACTGCAGCGCGCCGACTACATCGTGAGCGCCAACGTCGCCCGGACCGTACAGGTGTGCCGGCAGGCGGTCCTCGATGCCAGGCGAGCAATCGCGTGGCTGGCAGGCGAAGGGTACGATCGCATTGGCATCCTCGGCACGAGTCTGGGATCATGCCTGTCGCTGCTCACGACTGCCCACGAGCCGCTGATCAACGCGCAAGCCCTCAATCACATCTCGCCACACTTCGCGGACGTGGTATGGCGCGGCATTTCAACGCGCCATGTCAGGCAGGGACTCGACGGCCACATCGATCTCGACCTGCTGCGGACGCTATGGAAGCCGATTAGCCCGCACTGGTATCTGGAGCGCGTGCGCGATCGTCAGACACTGCTGGTGTACGCGCGCTACGACCTGACCTTCCCGCCGGATTTGTCGAGGGATCTCGTCCGGAGCTTCCGCGATCTCGGCATTCCGCACAAGGTTGCCGTCCTGAGATGTGGGCACTACAGCACCGGGAAGGCGCCGTTCAAGTTTCTCGACGGCTGGATTCTGACGCGGTTCCTGAAGAAGGCGCTTGGTTAAGGCGTACGCACCCTACTTCACCTCGACGATCTCAATCGCGATTCGATCAGGCCCTTCGATCATCGCGGCGCGCGAATTGCCCCACGGGTGAATCTCTTCGAGGAATTTCACGCCTTCACCCTTCAGACGAGCGACGGTTGCCGTCAGATCGGGGGTGCTCACCGCCCAGTGATCCACGATCTTCCCCCGCGTACTGACAAGCCCGCCGCCTGGCCACGGCCGAATGGAAATCGAAATATCGTCGAACGACACCCCGCCGGCTGGGTCGCGGACGAATCCCGTTTTCGCGAACGACGGCCACGTCGGCGGCGCGTAGAGCTTGGTCTCGCAGTCGCCGGTTGGCGCAGCCGCAGCGGCGCCACCTCGGCCCTGCGGACGTGCGGCGCCAAGGTGCGTGACATACCACCGCATCGCGCACTCCGGATGCTCGTGGTACATGTGCACATGATTGAACCGCTCGGTCGTGCCGGACTGAGCGTTTTCGATCATGGCGCCATCGGGACCTCGCAGGTAGCCGAATCCGCCCATACGGGTCGGCTGGGTGCCCTTCTCGCGCATCGCCAGAATCTGCTCCTGCGTCGGCAGACCAGGAAGTGTGTCGCTCGACATGTCCACGAGCTTGCCGTCGGCCGCGTCCCACATCTGCGCGATCTGCAGTCCCATCGCGCGGAAGCGGTCGTTGTATTCGCGCGAGTTGGGCGTATTCCAGCCGAAATGCCAGACCGAGGTTTGCGGGCCGGTCAGTTCGTTCTGGGGCGTCGTGGCGACTTTCGTGAAGAGGATATAGATGTTTCCCGTCTTCACCGCTTCGAACCCATTGAAGGTGGTCTTGGTCGCCGAGAGCGCAAACGGCCTGGGGTAGTACTCGGCCGCTGCCGTCGGGTTGACCGAGTTCAGGTGCACGTGGTGAAACTGGAGTTTTTCGATGGCGGCAGGCTGAGCCTGGGCGCGGGTCACGCGGTAGGTTGAAGCGACGACCACGCCGACACCGAGCAGACCGACGAGCACTGTCTTTCCGATCATCACCTTCATTCGCGCCTCGCTCTAACGATATTTAGAGATACTTCAGCAGGCCGCGCAGCGCGTCGTAAATCACCCGCGCGAGGTCCCGCACAAACGGAGACACCTCACCCTCGTTGACGGCGTTGGCGATGGTCACCGGATTGGTCAGCAGCAGCCAGACGGTGGAGCCGGCCACGACCGAGCCGACCGTCACCAGCGCTCCGAGTACGCTGACGCCGACATGACGCAGACGCATCGAACGGGCCCCTTTGCCCGCCGAGCTTCGGCAGCCCGACGGTTTTCAAGAAAGACTTGCGATCGTATCAGAATGCTTCGGCGGAGAGGATGGCGGTTTCGCCGAGATTGAGCCGGGCGAGGTCGCCCGCCACGGCGTCGAGGTCGCCCACGACGAGCGTGGTGAGTCGAGCGGGATCGAGGTGGGCGGAGGCCACGCGCGTGACATCCTCGACCGTCACCGCAGCGATGCGAGGGACGAACTGTTCGAAGTAGTTGTCGGGCAGATCGTAGAGGGCGATTTGCGTGATGGCTCGCGCGACGTGCTCGGCGGTCTCAAAGTTGCGGGCGTACCCGCGGGTCAGGGCGGCGACACCGAGCGAGAGCTCTTCGGGCGTCACCGCGCGAGGGCCGCGAATCGCGGCAATCTCATCGAGCGACTCTTCGATCGCACGGCTCGTCGCGGCCGTCTGCACGCTGACAGTAAGGGCAAAGGGTCCGGGAAGCCGCCGGAAATCGAACGCCGTCCGCGCGCCATAGGTGAAGCCCTTGTCTTCGCGGAGGTTGAGGTTGATCCGGCTGACGAATTGCCCGCCGAGAACCATGTTGGCCGCGACCAGCGCATGATAGTCCGGCGTGTTCCGCGCCACCGCGACGTGACCGATGCGCAATTCGGATTGCGGGGCGCCCGGACGCGGCACGACATTCAGCCGCGGCGGCTGCGAGAGCCCGGCAGACGTCGGCGTTCGCCGATCCGTCGCGTTGTGCCACCCACCGAAGGCTTCTGCCGCGAGGCTCTCGATTGCGTCGTGGTCGCAGTCACCGACTGCGACAATCGTCGTTTCCGAGGGCTTGATCGCGGCATGGAATCGCCGGACGTCGTCCACGCTCAACGCGTTCAGTGATTGCTCGCCCCCGAGCGGGGTGTGGCCGTAGGGATGGTCGCCGTACAGGAGCTTGACGAAGATCCGATCGGCCACGGCACCCGGCATGTCGCGCAGCTGCGTCAATCGATGCAGCCGCAGCTGGCGCACGCGTTCAAAGTCCGGCTCGGCGAGAGCAGGCCGCGCCACCATGTCCGCCAGCAGCGCCAACGCGGGACCGGCAAACCGGCTCAAGACCGTGGTGCTGAGCAGCGCCGCGTCGGGTCCGATGTCCGAGTCGAGCTGGGCGCCCAGACGCGCCAGTCCTTCGTGCATTTGAATCGCTGATCGGCCGCCGCTGCCCTCATCCAGCATGTCGACCGTCATCGCCGCGAGGCCTTCCTTGCCGGACGGATCGTCAGCGGCCCCGCATCGGATCAACACCATCATGGTGACGACCGGAACCGATGGGTGTGAAACGGTCCAGACCCGCAGGCCGTTGGCGAGCGCTGACTTCCGGATCGCGGGGAACTTGAATGATCGCACCGGACCAGGCTCTGGCAGCCGCGATCGATCGACCGGACGGAGATTCACGCGGCTCACACGGTTGACAGGGTTCACCGGGTTCATCGGGTTCATCGAGTTCACTGGGTCACCGCACCGTCGTACGCAAACGTTCCCAGGGGCAGGCTCACGAAACAACCGCCGGCGTGGACCCGGGGATCGCCAGGTGGGCGCGGCCGCGCGGCACGATGCTCAGGGTCACCCGATGCTGTCGTCGCAGGTAGCGCTGCAGCACGTTCTTCATCGACTCGGGCGTCACCACCTGATAACGGGCAAGATCGCGATCGAAGAACGCCGGATCACCCATGAACGTGTTGTAGGCATTCAACTGATCGGACTTCCCACCGAAGCCCCCGACCGTCTGAAGCCGGAACATGAATTGCGCTTCCGTCTGCACCCGACCGCGGTCGATCTCGTCTGGCGTCGGGCCATCGGCAGCCAGACGCGTGATCTCCTCGATCATGACCCGCTCGAGTTCCTCGAGTGCATGACCCGGAGTCGCGGTGGCGGCGACCTGGAGAAACCCGGAAATCTCTCGGGAATTCTGCGACGCGGACACATCCGTTGCGAGTCGTTCCTCGAACACGAGCCGCCGGTACAGGCGCGATGTCTTGCCATTCGCCAGGATGTCAGCGGCGAGGTCGAGCTCGGCATCGCCCTGGGCGAACATGGGCGTCGACAGCCACGAAATGTAGAGACGTGGTAGCTCGATCCGATCCTCGAGCATCAGCCGCTCGTCCTGGGCAAGGGTCGGCTCCGGAGGGGCGACCGCTCCGCGGCGAGGCCCGGTCGGCAGATCGCCGAAGTACTCTCTCGCTTTCGCCAGCGCCTCGTCCGGGTCGATATCCCCGGCGAGCGCCAGTGACGCGTTCCCCGGGTGATAGTAGGTGCTGAAGAACTCGCGCACGTCCTCGATCCGCGCGTCGTGCAGATCAGCGATCTCACCAATCGTGGTCCAGTGGTACGGATGATCGGGCGGATAGAGCGACGCGAGCATGGCCATCGGCGCCAGGCCATATGGCCGATTCTCGTAGTTCTGACGTCGTTCGTTGAGCACGACGTCGCGCTGGTTGGAGAACTTTGCCGGGGTCAGCGCCGGAAGCAGAAACCCCATCCGATCGGATTCCATCCAGAGCGCGAGATCCAGCGCCTCGGTCGGCACCACCTCCCAGTAGTTGGTCCGGTCGGCGTTGGTCGACCCATTCAGCGAGGCACCCGCGCCTTGCAGCGGCTGGAAGTACCCCTTGTCGTGATGCTGCGAACCCTCGAACATCAGATGCTCGAACAGGTGCGCAAACCCGGTCCGGCCGGGCGTCTCATTCTTCGATCCGACGTGGTACCAGAGGTTGACCGCCACGATCGGACAGCTGTGATCTTCGTGCAGCAGCACGTCCATGCCGTTGTCGAGCGTGTGTTTGGTGAAAGACAGGGTCACCGGAAATCGCCGCAGGTGAGCATGGACGAGCCGTAGTACGGGTTCTTGATATCAGACCCTTCCTGCAGCCATGGTTTCTGCTTCATCGGACACACCGCCACGCGCACGTCGTCGGGAAGCGTCAGCTTCAACCCGTCCATGTAGGCCACGATCGCGTCGCTGAGTCTCGCGAATTTCTCGCGCGCGTCTTCGATCTCGGTCGCCGACGCGACCTGAAGCGCCGAGGTGTCGATCTTCATGGCCGGAGCCCCGAGCGCGGTCGCGGCGGTCGCCAGATCTCCCGCGTTGGCGCGCACGCCATCAAGGCTGTCGGACGCGAGCGCGCTGGAAATCTTCAGGTAGGGATCGACGACCGAGCTCGGCATGGCGGCGCCAGCCTTGGGCGTGGACGATGTGTCGGGCGCGCAGCCTGACGTGGAGACCACCGCGAAGGTCAGTGCCGCGATCGCGAATACCAGTGTCTTCATCGCACCACCGTCAACGGAATAGTCGACCGCTGATAACTGGCGATCGAGATTTGCGCGGCTGTCTGTTCCGCCACCGACATGAAAGCACGCGCCGCCGGCGATTCCGGTTCACCGATCACGAGAGGAATCCCCGTATCGCTGCCTTCGCGAATGGGCTGATAGATCGGCACCCGGCCCAGGAATGGGAGACCGAGCTCCAACGCCATCTGTTCACCCCCTCCGCGGCCGAAGATGTCCGCTTCTTCATGGCAGTTGCGGCACACGAAGTAGCTCATGTTCTCAATCACGCCCATCGGCGGAATATTCAGCTTTCGGTACATCGCGACCGCGCGGCGGCTGTCGGCAAGCGAGACCTTCTGTGGCGTCGTGACCACGATGGCTCCCGCGACCGGCACCGTCTGACTCAAGCTGAGCGCCACATCACCCGTGCCCGGCGGCATGTCGATAATCAAATAGTCCAGGCTGCCCCAACTTACCTGACGGAAGAACTGCTGAAGCACGCCGTGCAGCATCGGTCCGCGCCAGATGATCGGCGCGTCATCGGCGGTGAGAAAGCCCATCGACACGACCTGCAGCCCGTACTTCTCCGCCGGTACGATCTTCTCGCCGTCGGTAATGAGCTGTGCCTGCATGCCGAGCATGATCGGGACGTTGGGGCCGTAGATGTCACCGTCGATCATGCCGACTCGGCTGCCGCACTTGGCCAGGGCGATCGCGAGATTGACCGCAACCGTCGTCTTGCCCACGCCGCCTTTGCCGGCACCGACCGCGATGATGTTCTTCACACCGGGCAGCGGCTGACGCCCGCCGTCGCCACTGATGCCTTCGCGGACGCGGGCACTCATCTGCACATCCACGCCCGACACGCCGGGAACCTGCAGCACAGCGGCGCGCGCCTGATCGCGCATCTGCTCCTTCACTGGACACGCCGGTGTGGTGAGCTCGATGGTAAAGCCGACCTGCCCGCCGTCAATCTTGAGATCCTTGATGAAGCCGAGCGCCACGATATCCTGGTGCAAATCTGGGTCGCGCACGATTTTCAGTGCGTCGAGCACGGCTGTTTGGTCGACCATGGGTCAAGAATATCGGCTTTGGCGCACCAATAACAAGGATCTCACCGCTGGCACAATCTCGCCTGTTCATTGGAACGGCGCGAGACTCGTGCAACTCGCGGCTATGATAGTGATTGGGTAGTTATTCGTGCATCAGCTTCGTGCGTTCGCGGCGGTCGTCACCCTCATCGCCACTCTCGCCATCTGGGTCAGAGGTGCGGAGCTGGGCGTCACGTCGCAATCTCAGTCACCGCTCGAGCTCGCCGACGCCATGCGGCTCTTCTATACCGGTCGCTACGAAGATGCGGCCGCCATGGCGCTGGAGTTGCGCGCCGAAGACGACGCCGATCTGGCGTCATACGAGTTGCGAAGCTCTGCTCTGCTGTTCCAGATCAGGAGAGCCATCGGCGAACCCAAGGACAAAGAGAAGGCGCTCAAGCAATGCGCGCCCTGCGCTTCGTTGATGTCCGAGTTCCGGACCGAGATCGACAAAGGCCGCGAACGGGCACGCGAGCGGCTCAAGAGCGATCCGAAGGACGTGACTGCGCGTTTCTTTCTCGGCAAGCTGAATCTGAATTATGTGTGGCTTCAGCTGGGCACGCTCGGAAGGCGGACCGGTTGGGACGAGTACTGGGAGGCGCGTCATTCACTCGATGCCGTGCTCAAGGAGAATCCCAATCACGTGCGCGGGCGAGTCGCGCGCGCCTGGATCGACTACATCGTCGACACCAGGATGCCGTGGGGCACAGAGTGGATTCTCGGCGGCGGCGACAAGAAACGCGCACTCAAGACGGTCGGTGAAGCGGCGCGCGCCAAAGTGGATTTCTTCGATCAGACCGAGGCGACGTTCGCCCTCTGGGACATGCAGGTGCGCGAGAAGAACTTCAAAGAGGCTGTCGTCGTGGCCCGAGGGATCGCGCGTGACTTCCCCGAAAACCGGGACGTCGCACGGTTCCTCGAGCTTCACGATTCCGACGCCAAGCCCTGACCTTCGAACAGCCGCTTGGCATCGCCGCGCAGTAGGGTGGCCAGCGCATAGCAGCCGAGCGCGGTGCCGTAGGGCAACAGCAAGAGATCAACCGACCCCAACATCAGCGCAGCGAGCCGCGACCAGTGCGCCCGCCGTCGAAGCGGCAGGCCGATGGCAATGTGTGCGGCGCCCCAGATGATCGCCATGACCGCCAGCGTCGTGAACACGGCCGCAGTCAACGTGGCCGCGAACTGTCCCTCTCCTCCGGCTCTCGCCGAGGCGATGAGGGCGAAGGCGCCAATGCCCAACGCGAGCATCGAGGCACCGATGACCGCCGTCAGCGCTCCCCAGACGACGAACAGGATACCGACGAGATTGACGTGCAGGGGCATGGGGGACGCTCGAGATTCTCGGTTCTAGAGTTCTCGGTTCTCGGTTCGAGGGTTCTAGCGTTCTAGGGCCTACGCCACCGTAGTCCGCCGGACGGCGACACGCACTTCGACGCGAACCGACGGCGAATGAGGCGCGCGGACCCGGAAACGAAAGCGAGCGCCATCGGGCACACCGGCGGGCAGCGAGAGCA
>Ga0111539_10000938_pt1 | contig 38192 bp, 20 predicted proteins | sample RhiMethybrSRZTD1_FD_79667 | JGI IMG/M metagenome (GOLD analysis project Ga0111539, IMG submission 79667) | Populus rhizosphere microbial communities from Tennessee, USA - Rhizosphere MetaG P. TD hybrid SRZTD1 (version 2) (version 2) | ecosystem: Host-associated > Plants > Roots > Rhizosphere >...
CCTCCGCGACGCAGCTTTGGGCGGTTCAGCGGATCCGTGTGTACGCGGCCGGACGGCAGTGAACCACAGGCAGCAGGGGCGAGCTTAGCGCGAGGAAAGCCGGCCCGAGGCGCGAGGGTGGGCCGCCTTCGCACCCGGCCCGAGCGCGTAGCGCGAGGAAAGCCGGCCCGAGCGCGGGGGTGGGGCCCCGCGCCATTAAGAAAGAGGATCACTTGATGACCCGAATGTTGACGGCCTGGCTGGCCGTGATGATCGCCGCGTTGCCGGCCTGCAGCCGCAGCGACGACGCCAAGCTCACCGTCGCGGTCATTCCGAAAGGCACGTCGCACGCGTTCTGGCAGAGCATTCACGCCGGCGCCGAGAAAGCCGCGCAGGAACTGAACGTCACCGCGATCTGGCGAGGGCCGCTGCGCGAAGACGAGCGGTCGGCGCAGATTGCGGAAGTCGACGGCTTCGTGACCCGCGGCGTCGCCGGGATCGCGCTCGCGCCGCTCGACGACACCGCGCTCGTGCCGTCGGTTTCCGAGGCCATCCGGCGCAAGATCCCCGTCGTCATCTTCGATTCGGCGCTCAAGAGCACCGGGCCCGTGAGTTTTGTCGCGACCGACAATCAGCAGGGCGGCCGTCTGGCCGGCGAGGGGCTCGCCGGGATGCTGCCCTCTGGCGGCAACGTCGTGCTGCTGCGGTATGCCGAAGGATCCGCGAGCACGACGGATCGGGAGGCAGGTTTTCTTGAGGCGATCGGCGGGCACCCGAATCTGAAACCCGTGAGCGCCAATCAGTACGGCGGCGCCGACGTCGAGAATGCGTACAAGAAGAGCGAGGCGCTCCTCGGGAAGTTCAAGAAGGCCGACGGCAGCCTCGATGTTCAGGGCATCTTCTGCCCGAACGAATCCACGTCGCTCGCGATGCTGCGGGTCCTCCAGGACAACGGCTGGGCCGGCAAGGTGAAGTTCATCGGCTTCGACGCCTCCGACACGTTGAACAAGGCGCTCGCCGACGGCCACATCGACGGGCTGGTGCTGCAGGATCCCGTGAAGATGGGCTACCTCGCGGTCAAGACGCTCGTCGCGCACATCCGCGGTCAGCCCGTCGAACCGCGCATCGACACCGGCGTCCGGCTGGTGATGCGCAAGGACATGAACGATCCGGACGTGCGCGAGCTGCTGGCTCCCGATCTCAAGCGATGGCTGAAGTAGCCGGCGCGCCGCGCTTCGACATGCGCGGTGTGCGGAAGGCGTTTGGTCCGACCGTCGCGCTGGCCGGCGTCGATCTCATGGTGCGCGCCGGTGAGGTGTGCGCGCTCGTCGGCCAGAACGGCGCGGGCAAGAGCACGCTCATGAGCGTGCTCTCCGGCGCGCTCCAGCCTGACGCGGGCGGAATGACGCTCGACGGCGCGCCGTACGCGCCGCGCGATCCGCTCGAGGCGCGGCGCGCGGGCGTCGCGATGATCTACCAGGGCCTGTCGCTCGCGCCGCATTTGAGCGTGATGGACAACATTGCGCTGGGGGTCGAGCCGTCGCGGTGGGGCCTCGTGAAGCGCGACGAGATCCGGCGGCGCGCGAAGGCGGCGCTGGAGCGGCTCGGCCACGGCGACATTCCGGCTGACGCCGCAGTCGGCCGACTGCCGCCGGCCGCGCAGCAGATTGTCGAGATCGCGCGCGCCCTCGACTCCGGGTGTCGTGTCCTGGTCCTCGACGAGCCCACGAGCAGCCTCGGCCACGACGACGTCCGGCGCCTGTTCGATCGGCTGACGCGATTGAAGTCGCAGGGTCTCGCCGTCGTCTACATTTCTCACTTCATCGAAGAAGTCAAAACCGTGTCCGACCGGTTCGTCGTGCTGCGCGACGGACGAAATGCCGGCGCCGGCGTCACCGTGGAGACCGCCGCCGCGACGATCGTGAGCCTGATGGTGGGACGATCGATCGACGAGCTGTACCCGCATCGACCGCGGACGCCGGGAGAAGCGCTGCTCGAGGTTGACGCCCTGGTGCCCGGGTCGGCGAGCTTCTCGCTGCATCGAGGGGAGATTCTCGGGATTGCCGGCCTGGTCGGCGCGGGCCGCACGCGCCTCCTGCGTACGCTCTTCGGGCTCGAGCCAGTCCGATCCGGCCGCGTCCGGCTCGGCGCGTTCTCCGGCCCGGCGACACCCGGCGCGCGGTGGCGGCAGGGCGCGGGCTTCGTGAGCGAGGACCGCGCCGGCGAAGGGCTCGCCGCCGGACTCGGCGTCGCGACCAATCTCACGCTCTCGAAGCTTGACGGTCTCGGTCCAGGGTTCGTCGTCCTCCCGTCGCGGCAGGATGCGGCCGCTGGACGCTGGATCGATCGGCTCGGTATCCGGACGGCGGGTCCGCGTCAACCGATCGCGGCGCTTTCGGGCGGCAACCAGCAGAAGGTCGCTGTGGCGCGGCTGCTCCACCACGACGTGGACGTGCTCGTGCTCGACGAGCCGACGCGCGGCATCGACGTCGCGAGCAAAGCCCAGATCTATGCGCTCGTGGACGAGCTCGTGGCGCCGGCAGGCGCGGCGTCGCGGCAGCCGAAGGCCGTGCTCCTCGTGAGCAGTTACCTTCCGGAGCTTCTCGGCGTGTGCGATCGCATCGCGGTGATGACGCGCGGCCGGCTCGAGACGCCGCGTCCCGCGGCCGAGTGGACCGAACACGATCTCCTCATGGCGGCCTCAGGAGCGCAGCCGGTCGCATGATCTCGCGGCGACTGCTCGACGAGCGCGGCGTCCTCATCGGCCTGCTGCTCGTGACGGCGCTTTTCGCTGTGCTCCTCGGGCCCCAGTTTCTTCGCGGCGCCAATCTCGAGCTGATGGCGCGCCAGGCCGTCATCGTCTGGGTGGCCGCCTTCGGGATGACGATGGTGATTGCGGCGGGCGGGATCGATCTCTCGGTCGGATCCGTCGTCGCGCTCAGTACTGTGGTCACCGCGCAGCTTCTGCACACGTCCGTTGGACCGTTCGGCGCGGTGCTGGGGGCGATCGTGGTGAGCGCGTGTTGCGGGGCGGTGAACGGCGTGCTCGTCACCGCGCTTCGCGTCGTGCCGTTCATCGTCACGCTCGGCACGATGCTGATCATTCGCGGGGCGGCCAAAGGACTGGCCGACGAGCGCCGCGTCGAGGCGCCGATGACCTGGCTCAACGATTTGCTGAGGACGGCCGGCGACGGCCGCGGCTGGATCGTCCCGGCGGGCGTGTGGATGACGGCGATCCTGGCGCTGCTCGTGGCAGCGACGCTCAACTACACACGGTTCGGCCGGCATCTGTTCGCGATCGGCTCGAACGAACGCACGGCGCGGCTGTGCGGCGTCCGGGTGAACGCGTCCAAGATCGCGGTGTACACGATCGCCGCCGGGCTCGCCGGGCTGGCCGGCGTCCTCGAGTTCTCGCGCCTGTCAGTGGGCGATCCGACGGTGGCCGTCGGCTTCGAGCTCGACGTCATCGCGGCGGTCATCATTGGCGGCGGCAGCCTGGCGGGCGGGAAGGGCAGCATCACCGGGACGCTCGCCGGGGCGGCGATCATGACGGTGATTCACGTCGGCTGCTCGCAGCAGGGCCTGCCCAACTGGGTCCAGCAGATCGTCACCGGCGGGATCATCGTCGCGGCGGTAGGATTGGATCGGTGGCGAGAGCGTCAGTGATCCCTGAAGCCTCAACACGGAAGCCACGGAAACACGGAGAACGCGGACTTGGGTTCTCGAAAAATCGTGAGTCGGTGCCCTCCGTGTGCTCCGTGCTCTCCGTGTTGAGGATCGAAGAGTGGCCGAGATCCTTGCTCGCTGGCCTCATCGTGACGGCCGCCGCCTGTGGATCGAACGCGACGCCATCGGCGCCCACCTCTCCGCCCGCGACATCGTCCGAGCCTCTCCGCGCTGCGGCGGCCTCGACCGGGCGCCGTCTCGGCGCCGCCGTGCAGTCCGGCTTGTTGAATGACACTCGCTATCGCACGACGACCGCGCGCGAGTTCAACTACCTCACGGCCGAGTATGAGATGAAGTGGGGAGCGATCGAGGCGACTCGCGGCGACAACAATTTTGCGGCAGGCGATGACATCGTTTCGTTTGCTGCGTCGCAGGGGATGGACGTCAAAGGGCACACGCTGCTGTGGCATCAGTCGGTGCCGTCGTGGGTCAGCGCGCTCTCGGCCGCCGACCTGCGTGACGCGCTCGCCGCGCACATCCGCGCCGTGGCGGGCCACTTCCGCGGCCGCGTCCACGCCTGGGATGTCGTGAACGAAGCCGTATCGGACGACGGCGCCGGTCTTCGCGACACGCTCTTCAGACAGAAGCTCGGCGATGGCTACATCGCCGAGGCGTTCAGGCTCGCCCGCGAAGCCGATCCGTCGGCGCTGCTCTTCTACAACGACTACGGCGGCGAAGGGTCCGGCGCCAAATCCGACCGCATCTATGACCTGCTGCGCAACCTGCTCGCAGCGGGCGTGCCCGTGGATGGCGTCGGCCTCCAGATGCACGTGTCGGCCAACAACCGGCCGAGTGACGCTGCGATCGCCGCGAACATGCGCCGCCTGGCCGATCTCGGGCTCCGCATCCACATCAGCGAAATGGACGTGAAGGTCAACGGCGTCGCCGGTTCGGTTGATCAGAAACTCGAGGCACAAAAATCGGCCTACAAGTCGGTCGTGGCTATCTGCGTCGCCGAGCCGCGCTGCGAAGCCGTGACATTCTGGGGCGTGAGCGATGCGCACACGTGGCTGACCGGCGAGACGCCGCTGCTGTTCGACGCGCAGTACGCGCCCAAGCCCGCCTATACCGGTGTACTCGACGCGCTGCGGCGCCGCTGAGTCCAAATCCTCAACACGGAGGTCACGGAAACACGGAGCTCACAGACTCTTAGGCTTGTAACCCAGGCCTCACCGGTGCTCCGCGTCCTCCGTGCTTTCCGTGTTGAGGATCGAAGAGCGATTCGTTGTCTGCTCAGGGAATCGGGTGTAGACTCCGACCGATTTCATCTCCAGCATGGCGATCACGCAGTCGATGTGCGCACAGGGCGCGTCGACGGCGATACCAAGGAGACAGGCAATGCGACGACGAGACTTCTTGAAGAACGGCGCGGTCGCGCTGACGGCGGCGGCGAGCAAGCCGCTGTTTGCCTGGCAGGGGGCGAACAACCGCGTCCGCATGGCCGTCATCGGCATGGGCAACCGCTCCGGCCGTGTGTTCGACTCCCTCACGCGCTACGACGACGTGCAGTTCACCATGGGGTGTGAGGTCGCGCAGAACAGGCAGCAGAACTTCCAGGGGGCCAATCGCCCCCTCGCCCAGACGCTCAACGTGGTCGGCGACTATCGCCGCGTGCTCGACCGCAACGACATCGACGCGGTGCTCATCGGGACGCCCGACTTTTCGCACGCCAGGATCACGGCTGACGCGCTCGCCGCGGGCAAACACGTGTATGTCGAGAAGCCGATCTCGAACAACATTGCGCGCATCAACATGATGCTCGACGCGTACAACAAGTATCCGAATCTCGTCGTGCAGGTCGGCACGCAGCAGCGGAGCTGGGATCACTTCATCGAAGCGAAGACGAAGATGGAGTTGCTCGGCAACGTCACCCACGTGCTCATCCAGCACGGTGGCAGCTATGCGCAGAACCGGCAGGAGGTCGCGCCGGTGCCCGACGGACTCGACTGGGACGCGTGGCAGGTGGACGCGCCGAAAAAGCCGTTCAAGCAAGGGTACACGTCGTTCCGCGCGTGGTGGGAGTACGGCAGCGGCCTCGTCGGCGACTGGGGCGCCCACCACATCGACGTCGCGAACTGGTTCATGAACGCCGACAACAAGCAGCCGCTCAAGACCACCGCGGTCGGGTTCTACTCCAACCAGATGACCGATCCGGAGTGCGTCTTCAGCGTGTTCTCGATCGCGTGGCAGTTCGACACTTTCATGATGACCTTCGCCAACAGCGTCTTTCCGCGACCGAACTTTGCCGATCCGAAGGCGCCGGACATCGAGGGCTGGGGCGTCTACTTCGCGGGTACCAACGGGACGCTGCAGGTGAACCGCATGGGCTGGGCCCTGCGGCCACCGGTGAGCCAGACACGCCTCCGCGTCCAGGCTGAGCCGGGCGCGGCGGCAGCGGGTGCGCCCGCCGCCGGCGGCCGGGGCGGTGGACGCGCAGGAGGAGCACCGGGCGGCGGCCGCGGCGGCGGCGGGCAGGCTGTGGAGATGAACGTGTACATCAATCCGCGGGGAGCCGTCGAAGAGGACTATCCGCTACACGCGCACACGCGCGACTTTCTGGACAAGCTGAAGGCCAAAAACCGCAAAACCAACGCCCCGATGGAGGTCGGCTACAACTCGGCGCTGCCCGCCCTCCTCGCCCTCGAAGCGATGAAGGACAACAAGGTGCTGGGCTGGGATCCGGTGGCGAAGAAGTCGAAAGTGATCTGAGTTGCGTCTTCGCGATACTCCCGGGTTCACGGCCATCGCCGTGGTGTCGCTGGCGTTCGGGATCGGCCTCAACATCCTGATCTTCAGCTTCACCAGCCCGGTGTTGGTCAAGGCCATGCCGTACCCCGAGCCCGACAGGCTCGTGGACGTGAGCATGGCGCCGCCCGGGAAGCCCGAATCGCGCGGTCCGCTGACACCGGCCCTGTATTTCCTTCTGCGCGTCCGGACCGGCCCGGTGTTCGACGCCGTCGGTGTTTTCGATGCGGGACGATCGGCCAATCTCTCGGGCGACGCCGGAGGCCCCGCTGAACGACTCAACGGGCACCGAGTTACCGCGACGGGCCTCGCGGCACTCGGCGCCACACCACTGCTTGGCCGCCTCCCGGTCGCCGCCGAGGAGCAGACCGGCGCCGCACCCACCCTCCTTCTCGGCTACCAGCTCTGGCAGCGGCGATTTGCCGGCCGTGCGGACGTCGTCAACCAGACTGTGAAGGTCGACGGGCAGCCCACCCTGATCCTCGGCGTCATGCCAGAGGGCTTCGGAGTCCTGGACAATTCGTCCGACGCCTGGTTCACGTTCGGCTTCGAACCATCCGCCGTGCAGCAGACCCAGCACTCGCTTCGCGCCGTCGCCCGTTTGAAGCCCGGCGTCTCGATCTCAGAGGCCCACGCTGCAGCGAAGGTCGCCCTCGACGAGTACGCGCGGATGTTTCCGAACCGTGACAAGGGATGGACCGTTGAGCTCACCCCATGGCGCGAGGCGCGATTCGGCGGGCTGCGCCAGCCGTTGACGATGGTGCAGCTCGGCGTCGGAGTCATGCTTCTGCTCTTGTGCGTGAACCTCGCCGTGCTGCTGCGTGCGCGCACGGCGGTCGGAGGGGCCGGCTTGAGCCGGCCCGGTGAGGGGCGGGCTCAAGCCCGCCCTGCCTTCGTCATTTTGCAACGCACTCTTATGCTGTCGGTCGGCGGCGGTGTGATCGCCGCGGTCATCGTCTGGCTGGGACTTCCCGCCCTCCGTGCCCTCACACCCCGCGTGCTCCCGCGACTGGACGAGGTCAAGTTGGACGCCGGCGTGCTGGTGTTCTCCCTCCTCCTTTGTGTGGTGGCGGGGTTTGTCATCGCGACCGTGCGCGCGTGGCGGGCGCTTGTCGCGCTCCTTCCCCTGCAGATGGCGATCGCGTTCGTTCTCCTCGCCGGCGCCGGTCTCGCGATCCGCGCGTTTGCCGATCTGCGAGGCCGGGACGTCGGCATCAACGCGTCGGGCCTGCTGAGCTTCGACGTGCACCTGCCGCGCGACCCGTACGTCACGCCCAACGTCGCCCAGGTCGGCAGCATCGAGATCGCCGAGTACAGCCCCGCCGGCGCGGCCCTCTACGATCGTATTCACGCGGCGCTTCAGACGATGCCGGGCGTCGTCCAGGCCGCCGGCGCCGGGACGCCGCCATTCACCGCCGCGCCGTTCGTTCAGTTCTGGATCGATCAACAGGAGCAGACGCCCGACAACCAGATCGCCGCGCAGTACCTCGCCGTCACGGAAAACTACTTCAACACGATGGGAATTCGCCTGATCCGGGGACGCGACTTCTCGCCAGCCGATCAGTCCGACTCGCCCTGGGTCATCCTCGTGAACGAAGCGTCGGCCCGGCAACACTGGCCAACTGGCGATCCCATCGGGAAGCAGCTGACGCTGACCTCCCACCCGAACGACGGAGAACCTCCGCGCGAGATTGTCGGCCTCGTGGCGGACACGCTCCCGTTCCGCGGCGCGTCAGAAGTCCCGCCGCTGATCTACCTGCTGCACCGGCAACAGGCGGCCCGGCAGCGCGCCTCGCTCGAGGGCCGGCGCACGGTGATGTCCTTCATCGTGCGTACGACGGGCGATCCGCTCGCGCTCGGCGGCGCCGGCCGGGAGCTCGTCGGCAAAATCGACGTGACGACACCCGTGACGTCGATCCGCACGGTCGAGTCGTACCTCAATGACGGTCAGGTCAAGCTGCTGCAATTTGCCGCCACGCTCCTCGGCATTTTCGCCCTCGTCGCGCTAATTACGGCTGCTGTCGGGACTTACGGGCTCGCCTCATACGGCGTCGCGCAACGTCGCAAGGTACTGACGCTGGCGCTTCTCACGGTTGCCGCCGTCGTCATCGGCACTGGTCTGGGAATCATCGTCTGGCGACGAGCCGGCAGCGTCATCGCGCCGTTTCTCACGAACCTCACCGTCACGCCATCCGATCCCCTTCCGCTCGTCGTCACCGGCGGCGTGCTCCTGGCGACGGCGCTCGTCGCGTGTCTCGTCCCGGCGCTGCGCATGAGAAGTGCAGGCCGCTGAGACATAGATGTCCGGAACGCGCAAGCAGACTGTCGTCGACGTGCACCGCACCATCTATCGCGCCGCGGTGCGGTCCGAGGCGGACATCTGGATCATCGAGAAGAAGTCGCGACGTTCTTCAGAAGGACAATGTCCTTGGTCTCCTGGCCGCGGTGGTAGGCGATGAGCTTTCCGTCCGGCGAGAAGGCCGGCTTCGACGCGGACGCGCGCGTGAGGTGCGTCATCTGGCGTGGCGGCGCGACGCCGTCGATCTCGACGCGCCAGAGATTGCTGATCCCGGCCTGCGTCATCGTGTAGACGATCGATCGGCCGTCCGGAAACCAGCTGACGTCGAGCGCGCCGGTGAGACCGGTGAGCCGCTCGCGCGGCGCACCGCCGTCGAACGGGACGACGCTCAACGTCTGTGGCGCGACCGGGCTCGCTGACGACAGCACCGCGATCCAGCGCCCGTCGGGCGAGAGCTGGGCTCGGGTCACGATCGGCGCTTCGAACACCGTGATCGCTTGCCCGCCGTCTATCGGAGCCTTGTACACCTTGTGGGGGATCAAGGAGTTGCTTCGAAACACCACCATCCGACCGTCGCGCGAGATCGACGGGTCCACCGCTCCACCGTTCTGGCGCCTGATCAGGCGGGTCGGTCCGCTCGTCGCCGGCACAGCGAAGACCTCGGGCACTCCGGGATTGAGGCGATCGCTGGTGAACAGGATCTGCTGCCCGTCGGGGGTGGTGGCCGGGTTTTCCGCGATGGCGCCTTCCGACAGACGTCGCGGATTGGCCCCGTCGAGATCCATGGCCCACGCGCTCGGGAAGTCCGTGTCCCGGATGAACGCGAGCCGCCGGTTGGACACCCAGCTGATTCCGGCGCGGCCATCCCGCTCGTCGAGCCGCGAGGGCACTTCGGTCGCCTCGTCGGGGCGCTCGGCCGGCGCCACCCAGATCGATCCCAACCACTCGCGGCGGACGGTCGCGATGGTGCCGGTCTCGGCGGAGATGACGAAGTCGGGGTAGTCGTTCAGATCGTTCGTCAGCGGGCGAAGCTGGCCGTCCTCGACGTTCACACGGAAGAGCTGGGCCGGCGCTCTGAGCGACGTGATCCTTCCCGAAACGATCAGCTCCGACCCGTCGGCCCAGGCGAGGCGAAGCATCTGCCGCAACGAGAGACCGCTCAACGTCAACGGCCGTTCCGGCTCGCCGCTGAGCGATGCGAGCGCGATGCGGAAGACGACCTGCCCTTCCTCGTTATGTTCGTGCGTCGTCACTGCCAGCCGGTTCCCGGACCGCGACCACGCCGCGGTGTAGTAGGAATTTGGCGCCGTTCGCGAACCAAGTTCCTTCGGGTGGCCGCCATCCGCGTCGAAGACGATCAGCTTCGAGTATCGGTCGATGGTCTGAACCGCGACGAAGCGCTTGCCGTCAGGCGAGAAGCTGATCCGGCCGAACTGGCCCTCGAGCACCTGCTGAGGCGTGCCGCCGAACGCGGCGATGCTCATGAGCGACCAGCGGAATGGGGTGGTCGGGCCGCGCTCGGCGTAGTAGATGAAGTTGCCGTCTGGCCCGAACTGGAGGTTCGTGATCAGCCGATCGGACGGCTCCGTGATCTTCACGGCGCTGCCGGTCGCCATCTGGCGGATCGACAGCGACCACCGGCCGGCCTCGCTCGTCACGTAGCCGAGGATCTTGCCGTCGGGACTCATCGCCACGCTCTCGACGGTGCCGAGCCCCTTCAACTGCTCCATTGCCGGGCCGGATGCAGACGACGGCGGCGATGGCGCCGTGCGATCGCGCGAGGTCAGGATGAAGAACGTGACGATCCCGAGGGCGAAGACCACCGGCGGCACGAGCCACCATTTCCAGGCCGTCGCTCGAGGCAGGGATCCCGAGGTCGCCGCCGCCTGTGCGCTTTTCGTCGTGGCGGCCGACTGCGGCGATCCGTGGCCGGGCGTTGTGGCCGCGGCGGAGGCCGACGCTCCGTCGAGGTGCTTACGGAGACGCCGCAGGTCCACGGCGAAATCCTTCGCGCTCTGATAGCGATCGTCGCGCTCTTTTTCCAGCGCCTTCTCGAGGATGTTGTGCAGCTCCGCCGGCAGGTCCTCGATCGGCGGCGGATCCTCTTTGAGGATCGCCGCGACCACATCGCTTGCCGTCTCGCCGTGAAACGGCCAGCGGCCGGCGACCATCTCGTAGAGCACGACGCCGAGACTGAAGATGTCGCTCCGCGCGTCGATCTGGACACCGCGCGCCTGCTCCGGCGACATGTAGTGCGTCGTCCCCATCACGACGCCCGGTCGGGTCTCTGGCATCGCCGCGGCTTTGGTCTCGTCGGTGCCGGATGTGACGTCAGCGGTCGCCAGCTTCGCGAGGCCAAAGTCGACGAGCTTGGCCAGCCCGTCGTCGCGCAACATGATGTTCTCGGGCTTGACATCGCGGTGCGCGATGCCCGCGCCGTGCGCGGCCGCGAGCGCGTTGGCGATCTGGACGGCGATGTCGAGCGACTCGCGGAGCGTCAGCCCGCCCGCGCTCAGGCGATCGCGGAGCGTCCGGCCTTCGATGAGCTCGGTGACCAGCAGCGGTCGGCCGTCGATCTCCTCGACGTCGTAGATCGTGAGGATCGACGGATGGTTGAGCGCCGAGGCAGCTTTCGCCTCGGTCACAAACCGCCGGAGCCGATTCGGATCGTCGGTGAGGCTGGCAGGCAGGACTTTGATCGCGACCTTCCGCCCGAGCCGCGTGTCCTCGGCGGCGTAGACCTCGCCCATTCCGCCTTTGCCGATCAGGCTGGCAATTCGATACTTCGACAGCATCGATCCGGTGGGGAGTGACATCTACTTTCCTCTCCAACTCGGCCAGTTGATCACCACCGTCGGCGGCGGCAGTGTCGCCGGCTGGGCTCGGTGTCGGATGCCAGGGACGCCGGTATGACTTTGATCGCGACGTCACGTCCGAGCCGGGGATCGTGGGCCCGGTAGACCTCGCCCATCCCGCCGGCACCAATCAGCTCGACGATCGCGTAGGACCCGACCCGAGTGCCAGGGGCGAGGGGCACGGCGGGGATTGTATCGGGTTTTCCTCTGGTTGCCGGATACTGAGTTTGGCGCGGAATTGAAGTTCCGCGCTACATTTTCGCGGAGCCAAATCAAGGATGACCTCTCCCGTCGACGCCCCTCGACTGAACGCGAAGGACGCCGAACGTCTTGCGGCCGATCTCTTTGGTCTCACGGCGCGGGCCACGGCGCTGCCAAGCGAGCGCGACCAGAACTTCCAAATCCAATCGGCTGACGGGGAGCGCGCTGTTCTGAAGATCGCGAATCGACGCGAAGACCGTGGCATGCTCGAGGCCGAAAATGCCGCGATGCGGCACCTGACGGGAACGGGTCTCGTTCCCGTGCCGATCCCCACAACGACCGGCGACGACATCACAAACGCCGACGGGTACTCGGTCCGCCTGATCACTTGGCTGCGCGGCCGGCCTTTCGGCGAGACGGCGCGACATTCCGACGCGCTGCTCGAGGATCTGGGCCGGTCGGTGGGCGCGATCGACAGAGCGCTGGCGACATTCGATCACCCGGCGCTCCATCGCGCGTTCCACTGGGACCTCGCCCAGGCGCCTTCCGTCTTGCGGCAGCACCTGCCGCGTGTCCACGATGGCGCGCTCGTCCGCCAGATCGAGTCGGTCAACGCGATCTATGAGGAGATGGTCGCCCCTCGCCAGTCGTTGCTCCGTCGCAGCGTGATTCATGGCGACGTGAATGACTACAACGTGCTGGTGGATGCCCGTACCCAGCGCGTGACCGGGATCGTGGACCTCGGCGACATGGTCGTCAGCCACACGGTGAACGACCTGGCGATCGCAATGGCGTATGCGAGCCTCGACAAGCCCGATCCGCTGGGCGCGGCCGCCGTCGTGGCGTCCGGATATCACGCGATTCACCCGCTCACCGAAGACGAGATCGCGACCTTGTTCGGCCTGATGGGCATGCGTGTTTGCCTCAGCATCTGTCTGGCCGCGAAGCAGCAAGCCGAACGACCGGACGTGGACTATCTGGGCATCAGCCAGGCGCCAATCCGGCGTACGTTGCCCACGCTGGCCGCGATTCACCCGCGGCTCGCGCACTATCGGTTGCGGGAAGCGTGCGACTTCCCGCCGGTTCCGCACGCGCCGCGCGTGGTCGAGTGGCTCCGCGCGAGTGCCGATCGCATCGCGCCGATGACCGGTCACGATCTGAACGAGACGCCGGTCCTGGGTCTCGACATGAGCGCGGGCAGCACGCTGGTCGCCAGCCATCCCGCCGACAATGCCGCGGAGCCGTTCGCGCGCCGCGTCTTTGCCGCCATGACCCAGGCGGGCGCGGCCATCGGCGCAGGCGGCTACAACGAGGCGCGGCTCATTTACGCCGCCGACGCCTACGCCGGCGCCAGCGCGACCGGCGAACGGCGCACTGTCCACATCGGTCTCGATGTGACGATGGCGCCCGGCTCGCCGCTGTTCGCGCCGCTCGACGGCGTCGTGCATGGCTTTGAGGACGCCGGGCGGTTCGACTACGGGCCCGTCATCGTCCTGAGGCACGAGGTGCCAGGCGATCGGCCAGTATCGTTCTACACGCTCTACGGGCATCTCGATCGCCAGTCGTTGGAGGGCCTCCATGCCGGCGAGGCGATCGAGGCAGGCGAGCGCTTCGCGGCGATCGGCGCGCCGCCCGAGAACGGCGACTGGTGGCCGCACGTGCACTTCCAGATCGTGACGGACCTGCTCGACGTGCCCTGCAACTTCAACGGCGTGGCGCCGGCCAGCGAGCGCAACACCTGGCTCAGCCTCTCGCCCGATCCCAATCTCATTCTGCGGATTCCCGCCGATCGGTTCGCCCGCCGTCCCACGACGGATGCGCTCGTGGCGGACCGCCGTCGTCTCTTCGGACGCAATGTTCGCCTCTCGTACCGCCAGCCACTGCAGATCGTCCGCGGCTGGATGCAGTACCTCTACGACGAGACGGGCCGCGCTTACGTCGATGCCTTCAACAATGTGCCGCACGTGGGGCACGCGCACCCGCGCGTCACCGACGCCGTGGCGGCGCAGTTGGCGACGCTCAACACGAACACGCGCTATCTGAGCGACGTCGTTCTCGAGTACGCCGCGGAGCTGACGGCGCGCTTTCCATCGCCGCTCGGCGTGTGTTTCTTCACGGCGTCAGGCAGTGAGGCCAACGAGCTGGCGCTTCGCCTGGCGCGCGCCCACACGGGACAGCGCGACCTGGTGGTCATGGAGGCGGCCTACCACGGTCACACGACCACGCTTATCGACATCAGTCCGTACAAGCACGGTGGACCTGGTGGCCTGGGCGCGCCTGACTGGGTCCACGCCTCGCCAATCCCCGATGTCTACCGCGGCGCCCATCGCGCCGACGATCCGGATGCCGGTCTCAAGTACGCGCGCGACGTCGGCGCGGTCATCGACGAAATTCGCGCGCGGGGCCGGGGCCTGTGCGGCTACATCGCCGAGACCTGTCCGAGCGTCGGCGGCCAGCTGCTGATGCCGGAAGGATTTCTCGCAGAGGTGTACCGCCTGGTCCGCGCCGCCGGCGGGCTGTGCATCGCAGATGAAGTGCAAACCGGGTTTGGCCGGCTGGGCACGCACTTCTGGGCGTTCGAGGCACATGGCGTCGTGCCGGACATTGTCGTGCTGGGCAAGCCGATTGCGAACGGCTATCCGCTGGGCGCGGTGATCACCACCCACGGCATCGCCGAAAGCTTCGACAACGGCATGGAGTTTTTCAGCACGTTCGGCGGCAGCACGGCCGCCTGCGCCGCCGGCCTGGCCACACTGCGCGCGACGATTGCAGAGGGTCTTCAGGCGCATGCGCTCGAGGTCGGCGCGCACCTGCTGGCGCAATTGCGCCGGCTCCAGCCGGCCCACGAGCTCATCGGTGACATCCGCGGCTCGGGGCTGTTCGTGGGCGTCGAGCTCGTGCGCGATCGCTCGACGCTCGCGCCCGCGACCAGCGAGGCCGCCGACGTCGTCGATCGGATGCGGGAGCTGGGCGTTCTGGTCGGGACCGATGGCCCCTCCCACAGCGTGATCAAGATTCGCGGACCCCTGCCGCTCGCCACAACGGACGCCGACCGCGTCGTCGAGGCGCTGTCACGCGCGTTGCGCGAACAGCAGGACTAGGGTGCTTTTCACGCGCCGCTAGCGACGCTCCTGCATCGCAATTCTTGGCTCGATGCGGGCGGCGCGCCGGGCAGGCAGCCATGCCGCGAGCAGGGCGGTCGTCGCGAGAACCGCTGCCGCGGCCATGACGATTCGAGGGTCGGACGGGCTGATACCGAAGGCGAGCGACGACAGCCAGCGTCCGAGTACCAGCGCGCCGAGCGTGCCAGCGACGAGACCCACTCCGAGGACGAAGCTGGCCTGCCGCAAGACGGTGAGGCGAATGCGAGCGGCGGTTGCGCCGAAGGCGATCCTGATCCCAATCTCCCGTGTGCGTTGGCGGACGGCGTAGGCAAGCAATCCGTACAGACCGATCGCGGCGAGCAGGAGAGACATTCCCGCGAAGGTCTCCATCAGGACGAGCGCGAATTGCTCGCGACGCGTCCCCCGCCCGAGAACCGCCGTCATCGGCGCCGCCCGATGCACGATCAGCTCCGGATCCAGCGCCGATACCACCGCCCGCACGTCCGCGAGGAGGTGCTCGGGCGGAACCTCCGTTGCGACGACGTGCGAGAGCGCCCAGTTGCGGTTGTCCGCGAACTGACGATGAGGGTGATAGACGACGAGCGTCGTGGTGCCGTACACGTCGAGTGCGACATCGCCCACGACGCCGACGATCTCGAGCGGTGGGCGGCCCCCGGCCGAGACACGCTGTCCGACGACGGCGCCGAACGGCATGTCCGGAAAGGCCGCACGGGCAAAATTGGCACTGACCACGGCGCGCGATGGCGCGCGCTCGTCGTCACGCGCGTCAAACGTGCGGCCTGCAAGCACCGGAATCTCCAACGCCGCAAAGACATCGCCGCTCACCGTGCGGTGCTGGATGTTGAATCCGTCTTTCTGGGCCACTTGTGTCCCGGCGCGGGAGCCGCTGAGGATGGAGGTATTCCAGCCGTGATAGCTCCCGGTGGCGGGAAGAAACGACGTGCCGCCTGCCGCGCTGACGCCGGGCATGGTTCGAAGACGGCGACCCAACTCCTCTTGGAACGCGGCGCGTCGCACCGGATCGTAGCGAGCGCTCGGCAGGTTGACTTCGAATGTGAGGACACGGTCGACGCGAAAACCGAGGTCCACACGCTGCAGGCGAGAGAAGCTCGCCAGCAGCACGCCGGCGCCAACCAGGAGCGTCAACGCGAGCGCCAGTTGCGTCGCCGCCAAGGCATTGCGGAGCCGTCCCTGCGCCCGGGTACCGGTGACGCGAGATTGCTGACGCAGGGCGCCGACAGGAGAGATGTGCCCGAAGCGCAGCGCCGGCCAGACGCCGAAGGCCACGGCCGTGGCCACCGTGACGAGCGCGGCAAATCCGAGCACGATGGGATTGAAGCCGACTTGCTCGAGACGCGGAATGGCGTCCTCGCCGAAGACCCGCAGCACTCTGACGGCGACGGTCGCCAGAGCGAGGCCCGCGAGCCCACCGAGGCCGGCAAGAAACAAACTCTCAACGAGCAGTTGACGCATGAGCCGCGGGCGGCCGGCGCCGAGGGCCAGGCGCACCGCGAACTCGTCGACGCGTCCCGTTGCCCGGACCATCACCAGATTGGCCACGTTGACGCATGCCACCAGGAGCACGAGGCCGACCGCGATGAACAGCAGATGCAACGGACCACGTGCAGTCGTGACGAGGTCCTCCTGCAGCGGTACGGCATCGACGGCGCTCAGGCGCGCCGCCGGCCAGCGTTCTCTCATCGACCGGCTCAGAGCTGAGAGCTCCTCCCGAGCCTGCGCCAGGCTGATCCCGCTTTTCAGCCGGCCAACGGCGCTGAGCGAGTTGTTCTCGGGATCGGTGTCCCCCGCGAGGTTGTACGGAACCCACGCATCCACGTCACCGGCGATCGGATCTTCGAGTCCCTCGGGCGCGACGCCCACGACTTCGTACGGTTCACCGCTCAATTGGATGGCGGAGCCGACGATCGACGGATCGCTGCGAAGGCTCGAGCGCCACACACCATGGCTCAGCACGACGTGGCGGGTTCCAATCGACGAGCCACGGCGTGTTCCGGCTTCGTCGCCTCGTTCGAATCCGGGCCCACGGAACGCTCCCGATCGGAGCGTGTAGAAGTAGTCGCTCGTGACCCGCAGGACGCGCAGCCGTTGAGCCCGTCCGTCCCTCACGAGGTCCAGGCCGGTTTCGCGGTAGTTGGCGAGCGCCATCACGGCTTCGAACGAAGCCGCCTCATCGCGAAGGGAGGAGAAGTGCGTGCCCGTCAGGAACTGCCGCGTGGCAGGCTTGCCAGGCTCCTGCTGGTAAAAGCGGACGAGTTGGCCCGGCTCCTCATATGGCAACGGGGCGAGCAATACCGCCTGCAGCACGCTGAAGACCGCCGTCGTGCCGCCGATCCCCAATGCGAGCGTGACGATCACGACCCCCGAGACGCCGGGGCTGCGCCGGAGCTCTCGAACGGCGTACCGGAGGTCGTGTTTCATCGTGTCCCAACGCTCCCGAGGGGCATGAAATACGAGATCTCTGAGCACCTGGAGCCAGAGGCCGAGGGCGCCGCTGGCGACGCGGGCCCGGAACAGCAGCGACATCTCGTGACCGTACTCGTCACGGAAGTCACGCGGGTACAGACGAAGAAGCCACCGATAGATTCGTTCCGACCGCTTCACGTCCGTTACCCTTCGGTCGACCGGAGGCTCGTGAGTCGCGCGTGGTTCAGCAGGGCCGACATGCGTGCCATTTCCTGCCGGGCGGCTTCGCGGCCTGCACGCGTCAACCGGTAGTACCGGCGTCGCTCGTCATCGTCGGCCTGTCTGCCGGCGACCTCCTCGATCAGATCGTCTTCGAGCATCTGCTTGATCGAGCCGTAGAGCGTGCCGGGGCTCAATTTGACTTTGCCGTCGCTGCGCTCGGCGATGTTCAGCATGATCCCGTATCCGTGCAGGGGCTGGTCGGCCAGCGCGATCAGGATTTGGAAGACGGCCGGCGCCATCGGCCGCTCCGGGAGCAAGGGCTTCGGCATAGTGGCAAACTATATCGACATACGGATATATCTGCAAGCCGATGCTATGGTCTCATCGAATCGACGGCGGCGGCGCGACCGGCACGGCCAAGTCGCCGTCAACGCCGAAGTAGATGACGTCCGTGGCCCAGTCGACCCGGATGGTGGCTGTGTCGCGTCGCACGGCGAGCACGGTCGCTTCGCCCACGACCGCCGGCCTGGTGCCGCGGAACTTCGATCGACGGAACAGCGTCAAGCGTTGGCCCGGTCGGACGCCGTGATGCTCGCCTCGATCGATCACCATCTTCCGCCGCGTAATGCCCACCATCTCTCCGGCATCGGCAAAGAGCACGCGGGCGGGATTGGCGAGTGTCAGTGTGCTCGGCGCGGTGTTGTCCTGAGGCGTGTCGAGGACGAAGGGCACGAGATAGTCCCCGGTCATCATCGCGTCGCACGCATAGATGACGGCGGCGACCGCCGTCTGCGCGTCGACCGAGACGATCTGCAGTAGTCCCGAAGAGTGCTCGCCGAAAACGCCGAAAACGCGCACACCGCGCTTGACGGTGAGCGCCGTTTCGTACCGGCGGCGCACGATGAAGTTCTGGCCGACGCGAAGGCTGCTCGTCATGCCGGGATCAATCACGAGCTCGTCGCCGGCGGTGAACAGGCCTTGCCCCGTCTCGGCGCGAATCGCCTTGATGGTACCGGACGACTGAAGGAGGCCCTCGGCCATCGCCGGGCCGCACACCGACTCCTGGGAGTGGCTCGGTACGGGCTCGAGCACGGGACGTGTCACTGGCGGCGGCAGGATCACCGGATCGGCGTGGACGGTGACGACTTCCGAACGAGCCCGCAGTTCCATCCGCTGGACAACGCGAACCTCATCGCCGGGCTTCGCCATCCCAGCGACGGGTACCGTCACGCGAGTTCTGGCGTCCTCGAACCCGTCCAGGTGAAGAATCAGATCGATCGCCCCTTCGGGCAGCCGGCTGAACGCGAACTCGCCCGACTTATTCGTGACGGTCGTCTCGAGCTCCCGGCCGTCGCGTGACGCCGTGACGGTGGCGCCAGGGAGCACGGCGCCGGTCGGATCCACGGCGACTCCGCGAACGAGAACAATCCAGGTGTCGGCAACGGCCAACGCTCCCGGCGTGCGGGCCTGCACGGCCGACGCCTGATCGGCGTTCGTCGCCTGCGCGTCGACCAGGCTCGTTGCCCGGCCGGCCAGCAGCACGAACACGAATGCAGCGAAATGGAAAGACCTGCGCATATTGGCAAGAAAGGGCCAATCGAATGCCCCACCTTCACCAATCGACCATCGGACGTGACTCTGCAGTCGCCTCGACGCCGGTCGCCGAGACGTGAACAGGTATAGTTATGGGTGTTCATTCGCGAGTTCAGGGGAGCGTTCATGATTCGCAGCATTCCGACGTCTCTGTTGCTGGCCGCGCTCGTCACGAGCGGTCCGGTTCTGGGTGCGCAGACCGGTTCAGGTGGACGAGCCACCCCTCCCGCCGGTGGCCGCACCGCCGCACCGGCCTCGCCGGCGGCCGCAAAGCCCTCTGCGGGAGTGCCGGTCACGCCGGCCGACATGACGTCGATGCTCGGGACGTGGACCATTCCCCTCGAGACGCCGACCGGGCGACTCGTGGCGAGTCTCGTGTTCCGCGTTGACGCGGGCACGGGCAAGGTCGTCGCCGGCATCAGCGCCCCGCAACTCCCCGAGCAGAAGATCACCGACATCACGAAGGCTGGCCAGGTCCTGACGCTCAAGGCCTCGACGGACTACCAGGGCGCGCTGACCGCGTACTCTGGTCCGGTCACGATGGTGCTGACGCTGAGACCCAAAGGGCCAGATCTGGCGGCGTGGTTCGACTTCAACAACGCGGGCTATCAGATCGGCGGCACCGCGAAGAAGAAGGCCTGAGCGCGTCGCCGTTCGGCACAGTTCTTCGTTGACACCCGCCCCCCTCTCGGGCATTGTTCCCTCGTTCACGCGCAGTCTGACGTAGCGACTGGTCCTCTCCTCCAGGAGAGTTTCAGGCGCTGCGCCGCTTTCCCACGTCGGCGTCGTTTCGGCGGGTCGAGAGGGGTCCGCCGGCGCGTGCTCGATGGCGCGCGCCAACGGCCCCGGATGCGAATCGAGGGAGGGGCTATGACCGTTCGTTGGTGTTGGCGGGTGCTGAGTGCAGCCCTGATCGTCACGGCTGTGCCGGCGCCCACGTCGGCGCAGATCACGACTGGCAACATCTCCGGAACCATCAAGGACTCGTCGGGCGGCGTCGTTCCTGGCGCGACGGTGATCCTGATCAACGAAGCTCAGCGCACGAAGTCGGCTCCCGCGATTTCGAACGCGACCGGCGACTACGTGTTTCCAAACGTCACGGGCGGCACGTATACGGTCGAGGTCTCCATGACCGGGTTCAAGACGCTCTCGCGCCCTGGCGTTGTCGTGAGCGGCGCCGACCGGGTCGTGGTGCCGACACTGCTGCTCGAAGTGGGCGGCGCGTCCGAAGTCGTGAGCGTGGTCGCTGAGTCTCCGGTGATTCAGGCGGCCAGCGGCGAGCGATCCTTCACCATCATGGGCTCGGAAGTGCAGAACCTTCCGATCGCCAACCGCGGCTTCCGCGACTTCGTGAATCTGATGCCTGGCGTGAACCCGAACGGCGGCGGCGGCGGACAGACGGGGCGCCTCGGCGGCGGCGGGCAGGACAACATCATGATGGACGGCATCTCCATCATGGACACGGGCAACAACGGCCTGATGGGCGGCCTCAACATCCCCGTGGACATGATCGCCGAAGTGAAGGTGCTGACGTCGGGCTACAACGCCGAGTACGGGCGCTCGAGCGGTCTTCAGGTCTCGGCGGTGACGCGCGGCGGCACGAACCGCTTCCGCGGCTCGGTCTACGACGTCGAGCGCAACTCGGACTGGAACGCGAACAGCTGGACCAACATCCAGAACGGCAACCCCAAGAACGTGAACAAGCAGCGCGACTGGGGCTACACGATCGGCGGCCCGGTCGGGAAGCCGGGCGGCAGCAACAGGCTCTTCTTCTTCTACTCGCAGGAGTATCGTCCGCGAACGACCGGCAACGCGGAGAACGAATTCAGACTGCCGACGTCCCTCGAGCGTCACGGCGACTTCTCCGAAACCCGCGATCAGAACGGCAATCTGTTCAATCTGATCTACGACGCGTCCACCGGCCAGCCGAAGACCAACTGCTCGACCACCATTCAAACCGCGTGCTTCGCTGATGGTGGCGTCCTCGGGCGCATCCCGATCAGCCGGCTGTATGGCCCCGGCGTGGCGCTACTCAATCAGTATCCGATGCCGAATCTCACGCAGACGCCGGGCCAGAACTGGAACTACCAGATCAGGACGCCGGTCGTGAAGACACTCGAGTTCACTCCGGCGCTCCGCGCCGACTATCAGATCTCGAATGCGTTGCGTTTGAACGCACGGTGGACCGGACGCCGGGAGAACCCCAAGGTGCGCACCGGGAGCCTGCCTGGCTTCAACGACACGTTGCAGGCGTTTCCGTGGGCACACACGTTCTCGACCACGGTGAACTACTCGATCAACTCGACGACGTTCCTCGAGGCGACGTACGGCATGGCGCAGAACCGGCTCGGCACGCCGAACACGTCCGAGTTCGCCAACCGGAACAACGTGCGCTGCCCGCAGGATCTGGCGGCACAGATCGCCAACTGCACGCTCGGCGGGATCACCTTCCTCTATCCTGATGCCGGGATCATGGATCCGCGGTACTACGAGACGCAGGCGCTGAGCCAGGTCGGCTTCGCGTTCTTCCAGGACGGCCGCGCCAACCTTCCGCCTCAGCTGAACTGGGGAGCCGCCGGGACGACGAGCCGCCTCGGCAACGCGCCGCCCAGCCTGAACTTCCCGGGGTTCATGAACATCAATCGGACGCAGGACGTGTCGATCAGCCTGACGAAGATCATGGGCCGGCACACGATGAAGGCCGGGTTCTACCTGAACCACAGCTACAAAGCACAGAACCAGGGCGGCGCGCCGTCGTTCCAGGGCGCGCTCAATTTCGGCAACGACACGAACAACCCGCTCGACGCGGCGTATCCGTATGCCAACGCCATCCTGGGCATCTTCTCGTCCTACGGCCAGTCGCAGCGGTTCATGGAGGGGAGCTTCCTCTATGACGGCATCGACTGGTACATCCAGGACAACTGGAAGGTGAACGGCAAGCTGACGCTCGACTACGGCGTTCGGTTCGTGCACATGGGTGAACAGTACGATCAGTTCGGTCAGTCGTCGAACTTCTTCCCCGAGCAGTGGAGCCTTGCGCAGGCGCCGTTCCTCTATGTCCCGGGGTGCGCCGGCGCGAGCCCGTGCACGGGCAACAACCGGCAGGCGATGGATCCTCGGACCAACACGCTGCTCGGACCCGGCACGTCCTCCCTCATCGGTACGACGATCGTCAACTCGGGCAACGTCGCCAACGGCGTCCGCCTCGCGGGCGACGGGATCAGCGACCGTGCCTATCAGTGGCCGAATCTCGCGCTGGCGCCGCGCTTCGGCGGCGCGTACGACCTGACCGGCAAACAGCAAATGGTCCTGCGGGGCAGCCTCGGGCTCTTCTTCGATCGTCCCGACGGCAACACGGTGTTCTCGACGGTCGCCAACCCGCCGCTCGTCGACAGCACCACGTCGCAGTGGGGATCGCTCAGTGCGCTTGGCGCGAGCCGGCTCTCGTTCGGCCCCGTGCCGACCGTGCAGGCGTACTACTACGACTCGAAGCTGCCGTCCGACACGCAGTGGAACCTCGGGTTCCAGATGGAGCTCCCGTTTTCGTCGTCGGTCGACGTCTCGTACGTCGGACACCACTCGTTCAACGTGCTCGGCGCCCAGCAGAACAGCAACGCGGTCAACGTGAATACGATCGACCTCGGTGCGACCCTGAAACCGTCTGGTCAGGACCCGACCCAGGCACCAGGGACGGCCCTTCCGAGTAACCTGCTGCGGCCTTACCGTGGCTATAACAACATCCAGTTGCAGTGGGGCCGGTTCGAGCGGACGTACCACTCGATCCAGACCACCTTCAACCGGCGGTTCGCCAACGGCGTGTCGTTCCAGGTGAACTGGACGCTCGGGTTGAGCGACAAGGGCAACACGAATCTGCCGGGGCCGCAGCTCCGGGTCGACCACAACACGGACGGGTCGTTCACGGTCCGGGCGGATCAGGCGACGGCCGAGAAGCTTTTCGCCGATCAGGGGCTGATCCGGCACATCCTGCAGTCGAACTTCGTGTGGGACCTGCCCGATTGGAAGTTCTCGGGCAAGGCGAACGAGGTCATCGCGCTGATCCTGAACGACTGGCAGCTCTCGGGCATCTTCCGCGCTGATTCCGGCACGCCCTACGACGTCGGCTTCAGCTACGCGTCAGGCGGCGGCGTCCTCCTCACCGGATCGCCCGACTTCAACGCACGCGTCGTCATGAACGGCGACCCGGGCAACGGTTGCTCGAGCAACCAGTACCAGCAGTTCAACACCGCGGCGTTCAGCGGACCGATGCCCGGCAGCGTCGGGCTCGAGTCCGGGCGGTTCTACCTCTCGGGGTGCAACAACCGCACGCTCGACCTGGCGATCGCGCGGACCATTCGCCTCGGCGGCACGCGGTCGCTCCAGATCCGCGCGGACATCTTCAACGCGCCGAACGCGGTCATGTGGAACGGCCGATCGACGACGGTCAACATGACGAGCCCGACGAACCAGACGGTGACGAATCCGCAGTACCTGCCGGACGGGTCGCTCGACCAGACACGGCTCACGCCGAACCGGGCCGGGTTCGGTGCCGTGAACGGCGCGCGCGACCCGCGCACGGTGCAGCTGCAGGTGAGGTTCCAGTTCTAGGCTTGCGGCCGTACTAGACCCTGAACCCGGCGCTGTCGTTCCGACCACAATCGAACTATCGCTCCGGCCTGCTGGAGGTTGGGCTCGCGTTTCGCACTGCAGACCAATTTCGCCAGGCGAAACATCCCGCGAAACCCGGTTGACACCGCCCTCGTTCCAGTACATTGTTGCCCGCATTCGAACGGAATTTACGGCCGAGGGCCGGTACTGCGGCGGTGTCTGTGGAACCGGTTCCCCGTCCTGAGGGCGCGCTCGATCGTTTGACTCTTTGCGGGTGAAACACAGTGATCGAGTGGCAGCACCTGCGCGCCGCGAAAACGGCTCGGAACAGAAGAGGGAGGATGGTTATGCGGGGAGGTTGGAGCACGAGGGTGTGCGCGCTCGCCCTATGTACGGTGTGGGGACTCGCGGCGCCCGCGTCGGCCCAGATCACCACCGGCGCCGTCACCGGCACGGTGACGGACGCCCAGGGCGGCGTGATCCCGGGCGCGACGGTTCTGCTCGTCAGTCAGACCCAGGGCACCAAGTCGGCGCCCGTGGTCACGAACGCGGAAGGTCAGTACGTCATCCCGAACATCACCGCCGACACCTACACAGTCCACGTGTCGATGAGCGGGTTTCGCACCCTGGACCGCCAGAACGTCAAGGTGAGCGGCGGCGACCGCGTGCTGGTCGAAGCGCTCGTTCTGCAAGTCGGCGGCGCGACCGAGAACGTCACGGTCACTGCCGAGTCCCCACTTCTCCAGGCGGCGACCGGCGATCGATCGTCGGCGCTCTCGCGCCTGCAACTCGAGGATCTGCCCGTCTCGCAGCACACGTTCCTCGACTTCATCACCCTTCAGATCGGCGTCGATGCCAGGCGACAGAACCAGGACGGCCAGCGCGCCGGCGGCGGCGGGCAGGACAACGTCATGATCGACGGCATCTCGGCCCTCGACACCGGCAACAACGGCCTGATGGGCGGCTTGAACTTGCCGCAGGCGTCGATCGCGGAAGTCAAGCTGCTGACTTCGGGCTACCAGGCCGAGTACGGCCGGTCGAGCGGCCTGCAGGTCTCGGCCGTGACCCGCGGCGGCACCAACCGCTTCAGCGGGCAGTTCTACGACTACGAGCGCAACTCCAGCTGGAACGCCAATACCTGGCAGGCGCGGCAGAACGGGCAGCCGCGTCCGGTCAACAAGGCGCGCGACTGGGGCTACGTGATCGGCGGACCGGTGGGGAAGCCCGGCGGCAACAACAAGCTGTTCTTCTTCTACACGCAGGAATTCCGCCCGCGCACCGCCGGCAACACCGTCGAGAACTACCGCATGCCGACGGCCGAGGAGCGCAAGGGTGATTTCTCGCAGACGTTGGACAACAACGGCACGCTCTACAACCTGATCTACGACGCCTCGACCGGTCAGCCCAAGACGAACTGCTCGGCGACCATCCAGACCGCCTGCTTCCAGGACGGCGGCGTCGTCGGCAAGATTCCGATCAACCGGCTCTACGGCCCCGGCATGGCGCTGCTCAACCAGTACCCGCTGCCGAACAACCCGCAGATCGCCGGCCGCAACTACAACCACTCGGTCACGCTGCCGGTCCAGAAGCTGCTCTCGTATACGCCGACGATCCGTCTCGACTACCAGGCGTCGCAGAACCTGCGCGCGACCTGGAAGTTCAGCGGCCAGAGCGAGCGCATCGTCACCGGCTTCACCGTCAACGGCCAGGGCGGCCAGCGCGCGTTGCCGGGCTTCACCGACAGCATCAACAAGTTCCCGCTGTCCTTCAACACGTCGGGCACGGTGAACTACACGATCAACAACACGACGTTCATCGAGGCGACCTACGGCATCAACCAGAACCGTCTCGGCACGCCGAACACCTCGCCGTTCTCGAACAAGAACAACGTCACCTGCCCGTCGGATCTCGCCGCACAGATTTCGAACTGCTCGCTCGGGGGCATTGCCACGCTCTTCCCCGACGCCGGCATCGTCGATCCCGGCTACTACGAGTACAAGGCGCTACAGCAGATCGGCACGCCGTTCTTCGAGAACGGCCGCATCCTGTTGCCGCCGCAGCTCAACTGGGGCGGGACACGTATCGGTTCGGTGCCGCCCAGCCTGAATTTCCCGGGCTGGCTGAACATCAACCGCATCCAGCAGTTCGCGGGGAGCATTACCAAGGTGCGCGGATCGCATACCTACAAGGCGGGCGCGTACTTCGAGCACAGCTACAAGGCGCAGAACACGGGCGGCAACTTCTCGTTCCAGGGCCAGCTCAACCTCGGCGTCGACCCGAACAACCCGCTCGAGACCTCCTTTCCGTACTCCAACGCTGCGCTCGGCATCTTCTCCACCTACGCACAGGGCTCGCGGTTCATCGAGGGCAACTTCTACTACAACGCCTTCGAGTGGTACCTGCAGGACAACTGGAAGGTCAACCCGCGGCTGACGATGGACTACGGCGTCCGGTTCGTGACGATGGGCCCGTACGTCGATTCGCTGCAGCAGGTCGCGAACTTCTTCCCTGACAAGTGGAGCGCGGCGCGCGCGCCTGTGCTGCACGAGGCCGGCTGCGTCGGCGGCGTGAACCCCTGCACCGGCAACAACCGCCAGGCCAAGGATCCACGCACCGGCGCGTTGCTCGGGGCGGGCAGCGTATCGCTCATCGGCCAGGTCATCATCGGCACGGGCGACTTCGCGAACGGCATGGTGAAGGCCGGCGACGGCATCGACAAGGCCGGCTACACGTTCCCGCGGTTCGCCGCGGCGCCGCGCTTCGGCATGGCGTACGACCTGAGCGGCAACCAGCGGCTCGTCGTCCGTGGATCGGCCGGGCTCTACTTCGACCGTCCGGACGGCAACACGGCGTTCGGCACAGTCGCCAACCCGCCGACCGCGACCGGCCTGACCCAGCAGTGGGGCCGGCTGGCCGATCTGTCGAACAGCACGCTGGCGTTCGGCCCGGTGCCGCAGATTGTCGTCAACAAGTACGACTCTGCGATCCCGAAGGATTTCCAGTGGAACCTCGGGTTCCAATACGTGTTGCCCTGGGCGTCCTCGATGGACGTCTCGTGGGTCGGTCACCACGCGTACGACGTACTCGCCGCGACCCAGAACGGCGGTCCGGTGAACCTGAACGCCGTCGACGTCGGCACGACGCTGACGGCAGCCGGGCAGGATCCGACGCAGGCGCCCGGCACCGCGCTCAACACGAACCTGCTGCGGCCGTTCCGCGGTTACTCGAACATCAACGTGCAGGACACGCGGTGGCACCGGACGTACCACTCGCTGCAGCTCCAGTGGCAGCGGCGGTGGCGCAACGGGTTCAGCTTCCAGGTCAACGACACGTGGACGCTCTACGACAAGGGCAACACGAGTCTGCCGGGACCGCAGCTCCGGTTGATCCACGCGGCGGACGGCTCGTACTCGGTCAGCCCGGATCAGGCCGTTGCCGAGGAGCTCTTCGGCGATCAGGGCACGACGACGCACATCATCGTCATCAACGGCACGTGGGACCTGCCCGACGTGCCGAAATCCAACAAGGTGATGACCGGGATCGGCTACGTCCTGAACGACTGGCAGTTGTCGGGCATCATGCGCGCAGATTCGGGCGCGCCGTATGACGTCACCTACAGTTACAACTCCGGGGCGACCGGCGCGGCGCTGACGGGCTCACCGGACTACAACCCCCGCATCGTCGTCAACGATCTCGGCGCGCTCGGATCGGGGTGCTCGAGCGACCAGTACCAGCAGATCACGAACATCATGATCCCGGTTGCCGGCAGCACGACCGGCGCGGTGACGACCACAGCGCTGGCCGGGGCGCAGGTCGGGAGCCGCGGCCTCGAGTCCGGCCGCTTCCTGCTGCATGGCTGCAAGGACCACCGTGTCGATCTGGCGATCCAGCGCACGATCCGGCTCGGTGGGACCAAGAACCTGCAGTTGCGCGTGGACATGTACAACGCGTTCAACACGGTCGTCTACAACGGCCGTCAGACGCAGATCCAGTTCAACAGCGCGACCGACTTCACCGTGCGCAACTCGCAGTTCCGCGCGGACGGCACGATGGATCCGAACCGGACGCAACCGAACCAGGCCGGCTTCGGCGCCGCGACCTCCGCACTGGCGCTGCGCACGATCCAGGGCATCATCAGATTCAACTTCTGACGAGCGCCGCTGGAAAAAACATGAGGCGGGTGGGCTTGCCCACCCGCCTTTTTTCTTAATACCGGGGGTTCAGGTCTTACTACCGGGGTTCAGGGTTTGAAGGGCCGGGTTCAGAGTTCAGGGTTCAGGGTGCGAGTTCGGAGTTCGGTTTCGGCGTTCTGTTCGACGTTCCGGTTCGACGTTCCGGTTCACGTTTCTGAGCGGCGGCCTGAACCCCGAACGGGAACGCTGAACGGAACCCTGAACCTCGAACCCCGAACTCGAACCCTGAACCGCTGAACCCTGAACCCCGTTCTTACCCTGAATCCCGCTCTTATTGAGCTCTCTTCACATACGTCTTACTGAACCCATTCCGACTATTCGTAACCGTGAACGTGCCGTTTGTCTCTGCCGTGATCTTGATCCAGGAAGCGGGCGTGTGTGCGGCTCCGCCGGGAAGCTCATGTCCATCGGCAAGATTGTTGAAGGTTTCCTTCAAATTCTTGACCACCGGACCAGGCGGTAGACGCTGGCCAGGTGAAGCTTTTTCTTCGCCTCAAAGCCCGAGGCGCTATAGTCCGCCACGCCCACGGCCGCCGCGGCCGCGGGCGACGGGCGTCGAGAGCGCTTCGACCGGCCACTTCGCGGCCCAGGCGATGCCGCGCAGGATCATCGGCTGCAGCATCGGGTGCGCGAAGTTGGCGTACGTGTGTCCCTGCATCCACACGAACGCGCGGTAGGTCTGGCCGAGGCCCAGCGGGCGCTCGTAGGTCCAGATCTGCGGCACGACCTCGCCGACGTGCGTGCCGGCGCTCTGGCTGGGTGGAATCGCCACCGTCGCCAGCACCTTCATCCCCGGGTTGGCCTGCACATTGGGCTTCGTCAGCAGGTAGAACGCTTCGTCGTCGATCTTGAGGTCGGTCATCCCCTGCATGATCGGATGCGTCTTGTCGGTGATGGTGTAGGCCATCTCACCGGCGGAGTAGTTCACCTCGCCGTGCTTCTTGGCGCCGCCGAGGATGTTCGCCTGGTACTGCGGATCGTCGCCGCAGAGCGTGTCGTGGAAGCTGACGAGCCCGCCGCCGCGCTTCAGGAACGCTTCGAGCGTCGCCCGTTCTTCGGCGGTCATGTAGCCGGCGTCGCCCTTGTACATGACGATGACGTTGACGCCGCTCAGTTCTTCCCGTGTGGGGAAGTGGAAGCCGCCGTCCACGATCGCGCCCCGCTCGGTCAGGAGGTTGCTCCAGTCGGCGATGAACTGCGGGTAGTCATGCTGGCCCGGCCCGTGCGACTTGATCCCGACGCGGAGGTAAACGTGGAGCGGCGGCCAGCCCGCGGCCGGCTGCTGCGCGATCGGCTCGCCCTGCGGCACGACGATCTGCGGCGGAGTCGCAGGCGCCGCGCCTCGTCCCTGCTGGGCGGCGATCGGCGTGAAGAAGGCGACGGCGAAGGCGACGGCCACGAGCGCGAAGAGCGAGAGTTTCTTGAAAGACACGGCGTGTCTCCATTTGTGAGTGGCGGCTCACAACCCGAGCCGCCCTACGTACAACCAGATCCGCTCGCGTAGAATGCCGACGATCAGGGGTGCGTGACGGCAGATTCTAACCGATCAGCAGATCAGTGCGGGCTGCGAGGTGCGGGGTGCGTGGTGGCCTTTCTCGCCGCATTTCTTCTCACGACCGGCTGCAGCTCCACGCCGCGACCGCCGCCTGTTCCTGCCGTCACACCAGCGCCCACGTTCACGAAAGACGTCGCGCCGATCGTGTTCGCGCACTGTGCTCCGTGCCATCGGCCCGGACAGCCGGCGCCGTTCAGCCTGCTGAGCTACGCCGACCTCAAGGAGCGCACGGACAAGATCCTCGACGCGACGAGCACGGGACACATGCCGCCCTGGCTGCCCGAATCCGCCGCCGGGGAGTTCGTCGGCGATCGGCGGCTTCCGGTGGAGGCCAAGGCGACCGTCGCGCGCTGGATCAAGGAAGGCGCGGTCGAAGGTAACCCGGCCGATCTGCCGCCGGCGCCGGTCTGGGCCGAGGGCTGGCAGCTCGGGCAGCCGGATCTCGTCGTGACGACGCCACGCGCGTTCACGGTGCGGCCGGGCGATCGCGACGTCTTCCGCAACCTCGTGTTCCCTGTCGCCCTGCCGGCCAGTCGCTTCGTGCGTGCCGTCGAATTCCGGCCCGGCGCCGCGCGTATGGTCCATCACGCGGTCATCAGCATCGATCGCACGCGCACGGCGCGGCGTCGCGACGGCGCGGACGGCCAGCCGGGCTATGACGGCATGATCAGTCAGGGCGCCGAGAATCCGGACGGCCACTTTCTCGGATGGACGCCGGGACGCGGCCCGCTCATCGCGCCCTCGGGCCTGCCGTGGCGCCTCGATCGTGGCAGCGATCTCGTCGTCCAGTTGCATTTGCTTCCGCAGGCAAAACCTGAGGCCGTGCAGCCGGCGCTCGGGTTGTACTTCACGGACACGCCGCCGGTGCAGGCGCCGACATTGATCAAGCTGGGATCGAAGGCGATCGACATTCCGGCGGGCGAGCGCAAGTACGAGATCACGGACACCTACGTGCTGCCGGTGGACGTCGAGCTCCTCAGCATCTACCCGCACGCCCACTACCTCGCGCGGGAGATGCACGCGATGGCGACGTTCCCCGACGGCACTACGCGGCCGCTGCTGCGGATCCGGCACTGGGATTTTCACTGGCAGCAGGACTATCGCTACGCCGCGCCGGTGAAATTGCCGCGCGGGACGACGCTCGCGATGCGGTTCACGTACGACAACTCGCTCGACAACGCCCATCGTCCGCGCGGGCCGCTGCAACCGGTCGTCTACGGACCGAACTCGTCGGACGAGATGGGCGACGTCTGGCTGCAGGTGCTGGCGGCTTCGCCGGCGGATCTGATGACGCTCGCGCGCGCGGGCGCCGAGCGGGAAACGCGCGGGAACATCGCCGGCGCCGAGCTGCTCGTACGCCGCGTGCCGGAGAACGCCAGGAATCAGCTGTTCCTGGGAAGCGCGTACGCCGAGGCCGGCCGTCTCACCGATGCCGTGCCGCATCTCGAGCACGCGCTGCGGCTCGATCCGAAGTCGGCGCCCGCCCACAATCATCTCGGCGGGGCGTATCTCATGCTCGGGAAAATCAACGAGGCCATCGCGCACCTGCGGCAAGCGGCGGCCCTCGACCCGCGCGACGAGCGCCTGCCGTTCAATCTCGGCAACGCGCTGAACGCGGCCGGCCAGCCCGCAGAAGCCGCGCGCGCGTTCGAACGCGCGCTGGCGATCAATCCGGACTTCGGTGCTGCCCACGACAACCTGGGCATCTTTCTGCTCTCACAGAATCGGGTGGCTGACGCGCTGACCCATCTCCGGCGGGCGGTCGAGCTCATGCCGGGCTCACCCGATGCACACAACGATCTCGGCGCGGCTCTGGCCCAGGCGGGGCGCAACGACGAGGCGCTGGAGCACGTACGGCGCGCCCTCGACATCCAGCCCGACCACGGCCCGGCGCGACAGAACCTGGCGATCCTCCAGAAGCGGCGGTCTTTCGGTCAATAACACGGAGATACACGGATGCACGGAGGACGCGGAATCAAAAGGGTTAAACCCTTCTGACCCGTGGTCTCCGTGATTCCGTAGATCTCCGTGTTGAGGATCGAAAACACCAACCAGTTACCCGCGATATCCCAGCGAGCTGCAGGAGAGGCCGGCTTTAGCCGGCCCCGCAAGGCGGGCTGAAGCCCGCCCCTCCTCTGAGTGGTCCGAAGGGACCATCTATCCCTTGTATCCCAGCAGCAGTCTCGGTAAGACGAGCGTCAGCACCGGGAACGCGGCGACGAGCGCGAGTCCGATCAAGAGCGCCCACAAGTACGGCATGTAGGTCCGGGTCACGTCGTCCATGTCGACGCGGCCGATGCCGGCGGCAATCGAGAGGCCGACGCCCACCGGCGGCAGGAAGAACGCGATGCCCATCGCGGCGACGATGACGATGCCGTAGTGGACGGGATCGAGGCCGACGGCTCGGCTGATCGGAAAAAGAATCGGCCCGAAGATCAGAAGCGCCGGCAGGCCTTCGAGCAGCGCGCCGATGAAGACGAAGACGGCGATCGTGATGGCGAGAAAGCCGGCGCGCCCGGCGCCGATGTTGCCGATCCACTCTCCAAGCAACTGCGGGACCCACTCGCGGACCAGAATCCAGGCGAACGCCGAGGCCGCGGCCAGCACCCACAAGGTTGTCGCGGTGACCGTCCCGCTCTGGGTCAGCTGGCTGCCGAGCGTCGCCGGCCGCAGACCGCCCAGCCAGAGTCCGGCGACGAGCGCGTAGACGACCGCGATCAGCGCGGCCTCGGTCACGGTCGTCGCCCCGCTGAAGATGCCGCCGAACAGAATGACCGGCAGTCCCATCGGCACGATCGCCCGTCGCGCCGCGCGCGCCAGATGGGCGCCTGTGGTCCGATCACTGATCGGCCAGCCCTGTCGCCGGGCGCGCAGGGCAATCAGGACGATCAGTGCGCCCGCGAGGATGAACGCCGGGATGAAGCCGGCGAGGAACAGCGTGACGATCGACAGGTTGACGAGCGATCCGAGCACCACCATCGTCAAGCACGGCGGGACCAGAATCCCCATCGCGGACGCCGCCGAGACGATGCTGACCGATTCCGGACCGGAATAGCCCGCGCGCCGCATCGACGGCACGAGGAGCGAGCTGATCGCCGAGACATCGGCGGCCGTCGATCCCGAGATTCCGGAAAACAGAATCTCGGCGACGACGGCGACCATGCCGAGGCCGCCGCGGACGCGTCCGACCATCGCGGTCGCGAGATCGACGATGCGTTCCGAGATGCCGCCCGATTCCATGAGCGCGCCGGCGAGGATGAACAGCGGGATCGCCAGCAGCACAAAGGCATCGACGCCGCCGAGGATCTTGATTGGCAGGATGATCAGGCTCACGCCGCCGATCCCGACGAGGTACGTGAGTGACGTCAGCGCCAGCGTGAACGCGAGCGGCACGCCGAGCGAGGCGGTCACGAGGAAGCCGGTGACGAGCACCGCGAGCGGCGGCGCGCCGGCGAGCAGCGGCAGAAGTACTGACGCGAGCACGAGTCCGGCGCCGCCGAGCGACCAGGCCAGCGACGAGCGGTCGCGCCAGACAGCGAGCCCGTCGCTGCGCACCTGTTGCACGAGCACGGCGGACATCAGCAGCAGTGACACCGGCAGCATCACCGAAATGGCCGCGCCGGAGAGTCCGCTCGCCGGGAGGCGTTCCCCGGCGCTGGCGACGGTCAGGCGCCAGGCGGGGACGACGAGCACGAGAAAGAAGGCGAGGAGGATGAGACGCAACCCGCGTTCAATCGCGTCGCGTTCTCGCGGAGCGAACAGGCGCACGAGCGCGGTCACCCGCGGATGATGTCCGTGACGGAGCGCCGCGACGCCGCCGACGCACATCAGCCAGACGAGCAGCAGCCGCGCGATTTCCTCGGTCCACGGAATCGGCCGGTGCAGCACGTGGCGGCCGACGACCTGGAGCGCCACGACGGCCGCCTGGCCGGCGACGAGCAGCGCGACGGACCAATGGAGCGCACGGTCCGCCGGAGTGACGGCGGCGGCCGGCGCCGTCACGCGCGAATTGCCTCGAGCCAGGAGGTGACGCCCAGCGCCCGCGCCTCGGTTTGCCAGAGCTGTTCCGCGCGTTGTTGGAAGCTCGCGCGGTCGATGTCGCGGATCGTCATGCCCCTCCTGGTCAGTTCCTCGAGCGCGGCGCTGTCCTCCTGCGCCCCGAGCCCGCGTTGATGCCCGGCGGCATCGAGCGCGGCGCGCTCGATCGGCGCGCGCAGTCCGGAGGGGAGACGCGCCAGTCCGGCGGTCGACGCCCACAATCCGAGGACGCCGGCGATATGACGCGTGCGCGCCATGTGGTGCGCGATCTCGTAGAACCGCTGCTGGAGCGTGGTGCTCGCATCGTGCTCGTAGCCGTCGATGACTCCGGTCTGCAGCGACGTGTACACCTCGCCGAACGCCATCGGCGTCGGGCTCGCGCCCATCAGCTCGATCGCTTTCACGTAGATCGGCGACTGGATCGTGCGCAGCTTCAGGCCGGCGAGGTGCGCAGGCTCGGTGACGTCGCGCGAGCGCGTGATGACGTTGCGGAATCCGAACGAATCACCCCACGCCAGCGGCCGCATGCGCACGGTCCGTTCCAGGTAGTCGGCCGCCTCTCTCCCGACCGGGCCGTCCACCACGCTGTGCACGTGCGTCCAGTCGCGCCACATGAACGGAAAATCGAAGACCTGCAGTTTCGGAGCGACGCTGCCCCAGATCGCGGTGCCCGAGACCATGAAGTCCACGAGCCCTTCCTGCAGCTGCTGCACGACCTCGCGTTCCTGTCCCAGCGTCCCGCTCGGGAACACGCGCACGGTCACCGCGCCGCCGGTCGCGGCCTCTGCGAGCTCGCGGAACTTGTTTCCGAAGACGTGCAGCGCGGTCACGCCGCTCGCCATCGAGTGCGACAGGCGCAGGATGATCCGGCCACGGTCGTCGCCGACATGGCACCCGGCCGCCAGCGCCGAGGCGCCGAGGGTCGAAAGAAAGGCGCGGCGGTTCAGGTGGGGCACCGGGGCATTATTGTCCAGTGACGTGTCCAGTGAGGCGTCCGTGTCTTACGACATGAAGGGCATCAAGCCAATGAAGCTCATGAAGAAAAGCCTTGTTCGGTTTGGTTTTCGTGACGAGTGTTTCTTGGCCAAAAAGGCCCCCGTAGCTCTTCTTCATGTGCTTCATTAGCTTCATGAGCTTCATGTCGCAAGACATTGTCGCTAGACTCATCTCCCATGCAGAACCTGCTCAATCTCACTGGCAGAACCGCGCTCGTGACCGGCGCCTCCTCCGGGATCGGCGCCGCGACGGCGCTGGCGCTCGCGGAGCTCGGCGCCGGTGTCGCCATCGGCAGCCGGCAGAACACTCGGGGCGCTGAAGAGACGCGCGACCGCATCCTCGCCGCCGGCGGACGCGCGATGGCGATCTCGGCCGACGTCCGGCAGGCGGACCAGATCCGGATGCTGGTCGATCGCGTTGCGGCCGCGCTCGGGCCGATCGACATCCTCGTCAACAACGCCGGATCGCTCATCGCGCGCCATCCGTTGCCCGAGGTCACCGGCGCGTATCTCGACGAGATCTTCGCGCTCAATCTGAAGAGCGCGGTGCTGGCGTCGCAGGCGGTGGCGCCGTCGATGATCGCGCGCCGCCGCGGCGCGATCGTGAACGTGGTGTCGATCGCCGGCCACACCGGCGGCGGGCCCGGGGCCGGCGCCTACGCCTCGGCCAAGGCCGCGCTCACGGCATACACGAAATCGCTCGCGAAGGAGCTCGCGCCGCACGGCGTCCGCGTCAACGCCGTCTCGCCCGGCGTCATCGACACGCCGTTCCACGAGAAGTTCTCGACGCCGGCGATGATCGAGCAATTCGTCAAGACGATTCCGCTCGGCCGGACGGGCACCCCGGCCGAGTGCGCGACGGTCATCGCCTTCCTCGCCTCAGACGCCGCCAGCTACATCGTCGGCGAGACGATCGAAATCAATGGGGGACAGTTAATGCGGTAGTTCGTTTCGATACAAAAGCTTCACCATGAAGGGGCTTCATGGTGAAGGTTTTGGTACAGCCCAAAAATCTACGATGCCGCCGATGCCGAGAGCGGCCGCGTGCCGGACATGGCGTTGAGGCACGTGAACATCTCGCGATAGAACGCCGGATGCTCGCGCCAGGTCGGCGACGACACCAGCCGGCCGTCGCGCACGGCGTCGCGCGCGACGTAGCGACCGCCGGAGGTTTCGACCTCCAGGCGGATGTGTTCGTAGCACGTGATCGTCTTGCCTTTGGCGAGCCCCGCCGCGGCGACGAGTTGCACGCCGTGGCAGATCGCGAAGATCCACTTTTCCTGCGCGTCGAACTCGCGCAGGATCGCCAGCAGCCGCGCGTCGTTGCGCAGGTACTCCGGCGCCCGGCCGCCGATGAGCAGGATCGCCTCGTAGTCGGCGGCGGCGACCTCCTCGAACGTCAGATCCGACTCCATGGCGTAGCCGGGGCTCTCCTTGTAGGTGTCCCAGCCCGGCTCGAAGTCGTGCATGACCAGGTGCAACCGCCGCTTCGACGGCGCGGCCACCCTCGTCTCGAAGCCTGCCTCCTGGAAGCGATGGACCGCATACCAGGTCTCATAACTCTCGCCGCCGTCGCCGGTCACGATCAGGATTCGTTTGACCATGCGGGAGATGGTAACCCGAGCGACTGGCGCCAGAACACGGAGTTCACGGGGAGCCACGGTGAACACGGGATCTAGAGGGTTAAGCCCTCCTTATCCGTGCTCTCCGTGCTTCCGAGTGCTCCGTGTTGAGGTCCGTGTTGAGGATCGAGGTTCTTGGATCTCGTGTCTGCTTACCGAAGAAACGCCTCCGGCAGTCCACCGTCCACTGGAATCACGTGTCCGGTGGTCCGGGCGCTCTGGTCACCGGCGAGGAAACAAATCGCGTTGGCGCAGTCGGCCGGCATGATCGGCTTCCGCGTGATTGTCCGCAGCGCGTAGAAGTCGGCGAGCTTGCCGCGGAGCGACTCGGTCGTCTCGTCCTCGGCGAACTCGATCTTGTACTTCTTCAGCGACACGATGACGCGATCGCGGGGGAACATCGACGATCCGGCCACGACCGTCGCCGGTGCGATGCCGTTGACGCGGATGACCGGACCGAGCCCGATCGCGAGCTCGCGAATCAGGTGATTGATCGCCGCCTTGCTGACGTCGTACGGCTCGCTGCCGCTCTTCGGCACGACCGCGTTGGCCGAGCTGGTGAGCACGATCGAGGCCGGCAGCCCCTGCGCCTTCAGCACCTGCGCGGATTCCTGTGCGAGCACGTGATTGCTCGTGACGTTGATGCTGAGCGCCTGTCCCCAGACCTGCTCGGCCGGGGTGGACGGGTCGGGCGTCGGGTAGATCGCCGCCGTGTTGATCACCGCGTCCAGTCCGCCGAAGCGCAGCACCGTCGCCTTGATCGCCGCGCGCATGCTCTCGCGCGACGTGAGGTTCAGTTCCGCCGCCATCACCATCTCGGACGAGGCCAGCACGGCGGCCTCTTTGGCCGTTTCCTCGGCCGCTGCCAGATTGAGATCGGCAACGACGACGTGCGCGCCCTTGCGGGCGAGCTGGAGCGCGACCTCGCGGCCGATGCCGCTCGCGCCGCCGACGACGAGCGCGATCTTGCGGCTGAATTCCTTCTCCGGCGGCATCCGCTGGAGCTTGGCTTCTTCGAGCGCCCAGTACTCGATGCGATACGCCTCCGAGCGGGGAAGCGCGACGTAGTTGTGGAAGCTCTTGAAGTGCGCGTTCTGCTCCGGGCGCCGCGCCTGCCAGAACGTCGTCACCGGCTTGTCGTTGTTTTCGGGGTCCTCGAGCGCGTTGGCGCCGGCCATCACGTGAATCGCGTTCACGAAGAACTCGGTCGTGATGCGCGCCTCGCGCTTGTCCTTGGCGAAGCCGAAGAGGCCGAGGCCGGAGATGAGCACGACTGACGGGTCGGAGCCGCGCTGGGCTGGCGAGGCGGGCTCGGCGAACGCCTTGTAGTACGCCGCGTAGTCTTTGCGGTACTCGGCGACGCGGTCCGTGATCTTCGCCTGGAGCGCGGCGAGATCTTCGCTGGCCGGGTTCCATTGAATGAACATCGGCGAGATGCGCGTCCGCAGGAAGTGATCCGGGCAGCTCGTGCCGAGCTGGCAGAGCTCTTCGGCCCACGTCGAATTGGCGAAGTCGAGCGCTTCTTCGGACGGGTCGAAGTGGCCGATGGTCCGCCGGCTCGAGGATGCGACGCCGCGGAGGAACGGCAGGAGCGCGGCGGCCGTGGCTTCGCGATCGATCTTCGCGGCGGGGACGGCGACGCCGCCGAACCGCGGCCGGCCGGCGCGCTTCTCGTGCTCCTGGATGAACTCGCCCATCTGCTCGATGGTCGTCAGGCTGTTGATGTACGCCTCGCGCTGCGTCTTGCCCCAGGTGAACAATCCGTGGCTCGCGAGAATCAGGCCGTCGGCATCCGGCTGGGCCTCGACCGCGCGGCGCAGCATCAGCGCCAGCTCGAATCCCGGCCGCTGCCACGGCACCCAGATGATCCTGCGGCCGTACTTCTTGTTGAACTCCGCGATCTTCTTCTCGCCGTTGGCGCTGGCCGCGAGCGCGATCGCCCAGTCGGGATGGAGGTGATCGACGTGATCGAACGGCAGGAACGCGTGCAGCGTCGTGTCGATCGAGGAGGCGAC
>Ga0111539_10000939_pt1 | contig 38168 bp, 35 predicted proteins | sample RhiMethybrSRZTD1_FD_79667 | JGI IMG/M metagenome (GOLD analysis project Ga0111539, IMG submission 79667) | Populus rhizosphere microbial communities from Tennessee, USA - Rhizosphere MetaG P. TD hybrid SRZTD1 (version 2) (version 2) | ecosystem: Host-associated > Plants > Roots > Rhizosphere >...
CGGCGTATCTCGACCTGAGTCGCTTCCCGACCGCTGAAGCCGCCAAGCGGGGACCGACCCTGGCGCGCCACCTGCGCGTGGTGCTCGACCAGATCTTGCCGCTCGATCCTGCCGAGTTCTCCGACGAGCCGGACGGCCTCCTCCACGATGGTCAACCGCCCAACCGCGAGGTGGTCGGCCGGGTCGAAACGAAGAAGGGCGGCGTGACCCTGTTCCTCGATCGCGTGCCGGGTGAGGACGGCGTCCCCATCTGGAAGGTGGCCGCCGGGACGGCGGCCAGGATCCCGGGCCTGTACGCCGAATTCGGCCACGGGCCGGTGGGCGAGTTCCTGCCGCCGGTGTTCGTGGAGGTGCGCCTGCTCGAGATCGCGCTGTGGCAGTGGATCGCTCTGCTGTGTCTTGTGCCCGCCTCACTCCTCCTGGCCCGGATCCTCGTGGGGTGGGCCCTGTGGCTGATCCGCGGCCTCGCCACGCGCGCGCGTTTCCCGCTGGCGCTCCGCATCGCCCAGGGCGTGGCGGCTCCGACCCGCCTCCTGATCGCGGTGGCACTGTTCCACGTGACGCGCCGCGCGCTCAGCCTCGCGCTGGCGGTGCATCCCGCCTTCGCCACCGTCGAGGAAATCGTGGCGGTCGTCGCAGTGACCTGGCTCCTCCTGAGCATCGTCGCCGTGGGCGGCGGGAGCGTCCGCGACGACTGGCAGGGGCAGCACGAGGCCAAGATCGCGGTGGCCGATCTCGCCCAGCGGGCGCTGACACTTCTGGTGGCGCTGCTCGGATTCTTCGCGCTCCTCGAGGTGCTGGGCGTCCACGTCACCGCGCTCATCGCGGGGCTCGGGGTGGGTGGCATCGCGCTCGCGCTCGCCGCCCAGAAGACCGTCGAGCACCTGTTCGGTGGCGCCTCGCTGGTCGCCGACCAACCCGTGCAGGTGGGGGACTTTTGCCGGTTCGGCGACCAGATCGGCACCGTCGAGCTGATCGGGCTGCGATCGACGCGGGTGCGCACGCTGGCCCGGACGGTGGTGTCCATCCCCAACGGCGAGTTCGCGTCGATGCAGATCGAGAACTTCGCCAAGCGCGACCGGATCTGGCTGCACACCACCGTCAGGCTCCGGTACGACACCACGTCGGATCAGGTGCGGCACGTGCTGGTGCGCGTGCGGGAACTGCTCTGCGCGCACCCGATGATCCATCCCGATCCGGCGAGGGTGCGGCTGCTCGACCTCGGGGCCTACGCGCTGGAGCTGGAAATCTTCGCCTATATACGCACCCGGGACTACGACGAGTCCCTGGCCGTCCGCGAGGATATCTTTCTCCGCATCATGGACATCGTCGCGGAGAGCGGCACCGGCTTCGCGCTTCCGTCGCAGACGATCTACCGGGGTGGCGACGGGCTCGATCCAGCCCGCGCCCGCGCCGTGGAGGCCGAGGTGCAGCGCTGGCGAGCCGACGGCACGCTACCCATGCCGGAGTTCCCGCCGGAGCGCCGCGCGGAGCTCCGGGACACGCTGGACTACCCCCCGAACGGATCGCCTGCACAACAGCGGCGCACCGCGTCGACCGGGCGCGGGTGAGCGCTGAGGCCCTGAAGGCTTCGATGCGCGTTGCCGTCCTGGCCGGCCTCCTCGTGTTGCTGGCCGGCTGCCTCGGCCCGGTCTCTCTACACCACGCCGTGCTCGGCTACGATCGGACGGTGGCCCAGATCGAGCAGGAGATGCTCCTGCTCAACATCGCGCGTCTGCGCCACCGGCATCCCCTGCACTTCACGGTGACGTCGAGCATTGCCGCGACCTTCGACTATCGGACGAGCATCACGGCCGGTGGTGTCTACAACGCCACGCCCGGGCTCTTCGCACCAACCTTCACCCTCGGTGCGATGGCGGCCGAGAACCCGACGCTGAGCATCGTGCCCATCCAGGGGCGGGAGTTCACGGAGCGCGTGCTCACGCCCGTGCACGAGGGCGTGTTCGAGTTCTTCGTTTTCCAGGGCTCCCCGATCGACATGGTCATGCGGTTGCTGGTGGACGGGATCGAGGTGCAGACGGCGGAGGGCCGATTCGATCGCTTCATGCTGAACTGGCCCAGCCGTCCCACCGAGTACGAGGAGTTCCGGCGGGTCGCGCTGCACCTCGCCTGGCTGAATGCCAACCGCAAGCTCTTCGTCGGTCGGCTATCGTTCACGGAGACCGTACGGGCCGGCTTGCGTGGCCCGCCGCCGGCGGACGAGATCAGGACCGCGATGGAGAAGGACTACCGCTGGCGGCAGGTGCCGGGCACCGACCTCTACGAGCTCGGCCGGCGCGTCACGGGTAGAGTGGTGATCACCAACTACGACCCCCGCGGCATGACCGACGCCGCACGCGCCGAGCTCAACACCCTGGCGAGCGGCAACCCGGCGAGCTTCGTCCTCATCGACATCCGATCGGAGCACCCCGGAGGCGACTGGCCGCTCTTCGGAGCCCTCAAGCTCAGGAGCTTCAACCGCATCCTCGAGTTCGTGGCCGAAGGCGGATCCGGAGTCGCGGAGTTCGACGTGGCCAAGGATTCGCGGACGGGACCGGTGGAGAGCAATCCGTCGCGGGTCCTGGCCATCGAGATCACCGACAGCGCCCCATCGGCCGAGGCTCCCCACACCCGATACCGAGAGCAGTACTACACGGTGGCCGACACGGCGTGGGACCGGGCCGCCTTCCGGCTCCTGTACCAGGGCTTCCAGATGACCGTCACGGACGTGTCGAAGGTTGGTCTTCCGATCACCATCAGCAAGTGAGGGTCGGCGCCTGACGCTCCTGCGCTAGAACGCCTGTGCGACCGGCCGGCCCGGTCGCCGCAGCAGTCCGACCGCGACGCCGAGGTTCAGCAGGTTCCAGAGAATCCCGTTGAGGAACGCCGCCTGGTAGGAGCCGGTCATATCGAACATCACGCCCGACATCCAGCCGCCGAGCGCCATGCCGAACACGGTGGCCATCAGCACGGTGGCGACGCGCACGCCGGCCTGCTCGGGCGGAAAGAACTCACGAATGATGACGGCGTAGGCGGGCACGATCCCCCCCTGGGACAGGCCGAAGAGCGCCGACACGACGTAGAGCGACATGAGGCCGTCGAAGGGCAGGAAGAGCGTGAGCGCCAGGGCCTGCAGCCCCGAGCCCAGCAGCAGCGTGCGCCGCCCGCCGACGTGGTCACAGATCCAACCCGAGGCCAATCGGCTGATCACGCCGAAGCCCAGCATCAAGGACAGCATCCGGGCCCCGGGGGCGGCGCCGTGGCCCAGATCGTGGCAGTAGGCCACGATGTGTACCTGCGGCATGGACATCGCGACGCAGCAGCTCAGCCCGGCGATGACCAGCAAGGTTTGCAGAGCGGCCGGCGACATCCCGAGCGGCTGCGGCGAGCGCACGATCGCGCTCGACGTCGCGGACGCCCTCTCGACGAGCGGTGACCGTCGCCGGAGGGCCAGCAGCGCCAGCGGCACCATAGTCGCGACGCAGAAGACGCCGATGCCGCCGTACGTCCGGCGCCAGCCCTGCGTCTCGATGAAGTGCTGCACGATGGGCGGCCACGCCGTGCCGGCCACGTAGCTGCCGCTGGCGATGACCGCCACGGCGATCCCCCGGCGTCGCGTGAACCAGAGCGAGGTGTCGGCGATCAGCGGCGCGAACGCGACCGAGCTGGCCACACCCACCAGCAGGCCCTGGACCAAGACGAACTGCCAGAGGCTCGTGGCCAGGCTGGCGACGACGTAGCCGACGCCCAGGCACACGGCGCCGCCCACCACGGGGACCACGATGCCGAAGCGATCGGAGAGGCGTCCCATGAGGATGCCGCCGAAGCCGAAGCAGATCATCGTCATGGTGTAGGGCAGGGATGCGGCGGAGCGCGCCACCCCGAACTCCGCCTGCACCGCCGGCAAAGCCACAATTACCGACCACATGCCGATGCCGCCGATGGCCGACAGCAGGAGCGCGGCCGACAGACGGTTCCACGCGTACGCAGACTCCGGCTCGCTGCGCGAGACGCGGTTGGGCCAGCTCCCGGCGTCGTTGGCGGGCACGATGGGCTTGGGCTACTTCGCGGCGGGCGCGACGGAGACGCCGCGCGCGCCCGTCCGCTGGATCGCGCGCGCGACGAGCCCCGAGGCCTTGGCGTCCTCGACGACGCGCCGGAGGAAGACCAGGCCGGCGTCGCGCCCCTTGGGCACCGCAATGGATTGCTGCACGCCCATGAAGCGGCCCTCCACGATGCGTGAGCCGGGCAGCTGCGGGAGGCGGTCGTGCAGGGCCTGGGTGAGGCCAGCGAGGGCATCCACCTGGCCGGTGGCGAGCAGGTCGAACGCGGCGTCGGCGCCCGCCGTCGACACGAGCTTGGCGTGGTGCAGGTTGCGGCTGAGGAAGAGCTCGTAGTTGGCTCGCGCCGGCGCGGCCACCTTCAGCCCCGCGCGATCGACTTCGGCCGCCGTGCGCAGCGGCGAGTCGCCTCGCACCAGATAGGTCGCCTCGATCTCGAGGTACGCGGCGGTGAAGCTCATCAGCGCCTCGCGCTTGGGATCGGAGCCGAGGAAGGCGATGTCCCACACGCCGGTGGGCGCAGCGTCGCCCATGACGGCGACGCTGTCGTAGGCGACGATCTCCACCGGCGCGCCGAGGCGCCGGCTGAGCTCCTGCGTGAGATCAACGGCCACCCCGCGCGACTCGCCGGTGGCTTGATCCTTCGTGGCGAGGATGAAGTTTCCGTAGTTGATGGCGGCGCGGAGCGTTCCGGTCGGGACCAGGTCCGCGCGTACGGCCGGCGTGAGATCAGTCATGCGTCCTCCACTCGAACCCGCATTCTAGCGCATGGGTCACGGGCGGGCCGGCGGCGTCGCGCGCAGGACCGCGATCTCGCCGAACGCGGGGTGGAGATCCGTCGGCTGTCCCTGCTCGAGCCGGCGGAGAATCTGCGCGAGTGCGGCGTCGCCCTCGGCGGGCAACGTCGGCCAGTGGAGCGTCACGCGATTGAAGCCGCGGCGGAGGCGGTCGGCATCGATCTCGAAGACCGCGCGGCTCCAGTGATGTCTCAGCGCGGCCCCGCCCAGCGCCTCGCCGTTCACCTCGAGCCCCACATCGCCACTCCGCGCCGTTTCGACGCGGGGCAGCCTGGCCGTCAGCTGCAGGCGCGCGCCACGGATCCCGTCGCCGACCAGGCAGAACTGGCTGACGGGCCAGCGCGCGCGGTAGAACGCGCGCGCCCCGTACCCGAAACAGCCGCCATCGTAGCGATCCAGCGATCGCCAGTGATAGCGCGGATGGATGAGATCGACGGGTCCGTGCGCCACGCCGTGGTGGCGGATCAGGCGCTCCTCGACGGCGGGCGCCAGCGGTCGCCCCGCGGCGGCCAGCACCTCGCGGATCGCGTTCACCATCTCGGGATCGAGTCCGTCGTCGAGCGTGGACAGTCGCTCCAGCTCGGGAAGCGCGGCGGCCAGGCGCTGACGCTCCGCGGATAGCACGGCTCCCGCCGGGACGCCACGCTCGGCGACATACGCACGGAGTGAGGCGTCGATGTCAGGGGCAGCTCGCAAGGCGGCCCGGAGCCACTCACGTGCCCGGCAACCACGCGGCACGCCCCCGAGGTCGGGCGGCTCGCCCCAGTGAGCGGTGTAGAGCGCGCTCATGAATCTCACCGCGGCGTCGACCGAGGGCGTCACCATCGGCGCGCCCGGCGCGGGGCGGCGCGACTTCGCCCCCGGCTCAGATTCGACGAGCCGACGGACCGCGGCGGCGACGGCGCCCATGGCCACGCGCATTCCGTCGGTCGCCAGGTGACAGTAGTCGAGGAAGAGCGGGTGGTCCGATGCCGGCCCGGGATCGACGACCCGCAGCCCCGGAAGATCGACGCAGGTGTAGTCCCACCCGTCGGCGCCCGCGAGGATCGCCTCGCGGACCACCGAGGTCGCCGAGGGAATCGGCGGGACGTTGTCCCACGCGCGCGCGTCGACGGCGTCGCGATGAGCCGCCCGCGCCTCGTCCACCCGGCCGAGCGCCGCGAGCGCGTCGCCGAGCAGCCGGTGCGAGGTCGGCGAGACACCGCCGTCGAGCGCCAGCATGGCCCGGGCGGCCTCGGCCGCCGCCGGCCACGCGCCGATCTCGAGCGCGCCGAGCGCCTTGGCGTGCGCCGCGTGCCAGCGGGCCGCGCCGTCGCCCGGCAGCCACGGCACGGGCCGGTCGCTGGACCAGTCCACGCTGACCTCGGGGATCACGACCACGAGCGCCACGTCGCCGGCGTCGGCCACGCGGCCCAGGATCTCGAGCGTGTCCTGGACCTGCGTGCGGGTGGCGTCCTCGGCGACACGTCGCAGACCGGCCATGCCCTCGGCGCGCAGCGCATCCGCGGCCCGCGCGGCGTCGGCCGGCGTCGCCCCCGGAAACGACGGCAGGCGCTGTGGCCAGTTGTTGCCGGCGAACACCACCAGGACGTCGGGCGCGAGCTGCAGCGCCGCCCCGGCGAGCTCGACCAGATCGCCGGCTTGCTGATTCACCATCGTGAGGTCGAGGACCTCGTAGATGCCGCGCCCGCGCGAGGCGTCCAGGTGCTCGGCCAGCACGGTGGCCGGCGTCAGCGTGGGCGCGTAGAACCAGCCGGCGGCCGTCGACTCACCGAGCAGGATGACCCGAAGCGGCAGGAGCGAGCGCTTGGTGGCCAGCCGCTCGTGCGGCGGCCACCAGTCGCGGGTGGTCGCCGCGGCGTCTCGCTCGAACGCGACGTCACAGTCCTCCGTGTCCGGCGTCGTGGGTGTCCAGATTCCGATGGGGGCCGGTGTGTCGCCGAGGTAGCGCGCGGCGATCGTCTCGGCGACGTCGGCCGCGGAGGGCGGGGGCGGGCCCTCGTCGGAGGCCGCGCCACGGGTGCGTTCGAGGAGCGTCGCGGTCGTGAGGCCGTCGGGCGTGACGAGCCGGCGGGCCAGCTCGTCGCATGCGTCGCGTCGGGCGTCACGGCCGAGGGCGGCGTCCATGCGTCAGACGAACGTGTAGAGCTCGGCGCTGATCGCACGCTCGCGCGCCCGGATGCTCGCCCGTCGGGCGGCGAGCGTGACGAGGGCCTCGGGGAGCGCCGAGCGATCGATCACGAAGTCCTCGAGGACGAGGCTGTCGATCTCGGTTCCGGCCAGGCACGCGAGCGCGTCGGCCGGCGAACGCACGATCGGCTCGTCGTGGACGTTGAACGACGTGTTGAGGAGCAGGGGACACCCGGTACGCCGGGCAAACGCGGTCAGCAAGGCCGCGTAGCGCGGCGCGTGGGCCGCGTCCACCGTCTGCGGTCGCGCCGAGCCATCGACGTGCGTGATGGCCGGCAGCGCCAGGGGCGAGCGGACACGGCACGTCTGCAGCATGAACGGCGAGGCGTGGTCGAGCTCGAAGTGCTCGGCGGCGTGGGCTCGCAGCACGCTGGGCGCGAACGGACGGAACGCCTCGCGGTGCTTGACCAGGCGGTTCACGCGGTCGCGCATGTCCGGCACGCGCGGATCGGCCAGAATGCTGCGGGCGCCGAGCGCGCGCGGACCGAACTCCATGGCTCCGTGGAACCAGGCGACGACGCGCCCGGCCGCCAGGCGATCGACGGTGGCTTCCAGCAGCGCGGCCTCGCGACCCCGGAAGTCGAGCGCGTCGAGCTCGAGGGCCGCAACCTGCTCGGCGACCGCGTCGGACGAGAAGCGCGGGCCCCAGTAGACGTGCTCCAGCGCGTGGGAGATCGGCCGCCGGCCCGTGAGCGCGCGCTGGGCGAGGGCGGCGGCGCCCAGAGCCGCCCCCGCGTCGCCCGCGGCGGGCTGCACGAACAGGCGCTCGAACGGCCCCTCGCGCAGGAGGCGGCCGTTGGCCACGCAGTTGAGCGCCACGCCGCCCGCCAGGCACAGGTGCGGCGAGGGCACCCGCCGGTGCAGATAGCGGACCTTGTCGAGCAACACCTCCTCCAGGCGCGCCTGCGCGCTGCGCGCCACGTCGTGATGAAACGCCGTCAGCTCGGCTCCCGCCACCCGCGGCGGCCCGCCCAGCCGCTCGGCCAGCGCCTCGGAGAACATCCGCGGGCCCGTGAGGAAATCGAAGCACTCGGGGTCGAGCGAGAAGCCGCCGCCGGGGCCGTCGCGGACGATGGTGCGCATGGCGGCGAGCAGGCGGGGCTCGCCGTACGGAGCCAGCCCCATGACCTTGTACTCGTCGGTATTCACCCGGAAGCCGAGATACGCGGTGATCGCCGCGTAGAAGAGCCCGAGCGAATCGGGGAACTCGACCTCCTCGAAGAGCGTGAGGTCGGCGTCCTGCCCCCGACCATACGTGGTGGTCGCCCACTCGCCGACGCCGTCCACGGTCAGGACCGCGGCCTCGAGAAATCCCGAGAAGTAAAAGGCGCTCGCCGCGTGGGAGGCGTGATGCTCGAAGGTGTCGATCCGCCCCTCGAAGCCGAGCACCTCACGGATCTCACGCTCGGCCCGGTGGGGGTCGAGCCACGGCCGGCCGTCGTGTCGGCGCCCCGCCCACAGCTGGCGACCCAGCTTCTTCACCGGCGATTCGTAGAACGCCACGCAGTCGACATCGCTGACGTCGAGGCCACCGGCCTGCAGGCAGAAGGAGAAGGCCGCCACCGGCAGCCGCGCGTCGTGCTTAACGCGCGAGAAACGCTCTTCCTCGGCCGCCGCCACCAGCCGGCCGTCCTGCAACAGGCAACAGGCCGACTCGTGGTAGAACGCCGAGATGCCGATGACGTTCACGGCGCGCCATTGTACAGTAGCGGGCACGATGGCTGGCGAATACGCATTCACGATGAAGGACCTGCGCAAGGTCGTCCCGCCCAAGCGGGAGATCCTGCGCGGCATCTACCTGTCGTTCTTTCACGGGGCCAAGATCGGCGTGCTCGGCGCCAACGGCGCGGGCAAGTCCTCGCTCCTGCGCATCATGGCTGGTGTCGACGATGACTTCCTGGGCGAGGCGTTCCCGGCCGACGGGCTGCGCGTCGGCTTTCTCCCCCAGGAGCCGGCGCTCGATGCCACCAAGGACGTGCGGGGCAACGTGGAGGAGGGCGTGGCCGACACGCGCGCTCTGCTCACGCGCTTCGAGGAGGTGAGCACCAAGCTCGGTGAGCCCCTCGGGGACGACGAGATGGAGAAGCTCCTGGAGGAGCAGTCGCGCCTGCAAGACCAGATCGACGCGGTCAACGCGTGGGACCTCGATCGCACCGTCGAGCTGGCGATGGATGCGCTCCGGGTGCCGCCGGGCGACGCCGAGGTGGCCAAGATCTCCGGCGGCGAGCGGCGGCGGGTGGCGCTGTGCCGGCTCCTGCTGCAAAGGCCGGACATGCTGCTGCTGGACGAGCCCACCAACCATCTCGACGCCGAGTCGGTGGCGTGGCTGGAGCGCTTCCTCAAGGAATACACGGGCACGGTGGTGGCCGTGACCCACGATCGCTACTTCCTCGACAACGCCGCCGGCTGGATTCTCGAGCTCGACCGCGGCCACGGCATCCCGTGGGAGGGCAACTATTCCTCCTGGCTCGACCAGAAGCAGGCGCGGCTGGCCCACGAAGAGAAGGCCGACCAGGCGCGCCAGCGCACGCTCGAGCGCGAGCTGGAATGGGTACGCCTGTCGCCGCGCGCGCGCCAGGCCAAGAGCAAGGCGCGTCTGCAGGCCTACGAGCAGATGCTCGAGACGCCGTACGCCGAGCGCGCCGAGAAGCTGGAGGTCGCCATCCCGCCCGGGCCGCGCCTGGGCGACCTCGTGGTGGAGGCCGATCACCTCGGCAAGGGCTACGGCGACCGTCTGCTCATCGAGGATCTGTCGTTCAAGCTTCCTCGCGGCGGCATCGTGGGCGTGATCGGGCCCAACGGCGCGGGCAAGACCACGCTGTTCCGCATGATCGCCGACCAGGAGAAGCCCGACCGCGGCACGCTGAAGGTGGGCGAGACGGTGAAGCTCGCCTACGTCGATCAGAGCCGCGACACGCTCAATGCGGACAAGACGGTCTGGCAGGAGATCTCCGACGGCGCCGAGGTGATGGACGTGGGCGGCCGCAAGCTCCCCTCCCGGGCCTACGTGGCCTCGTTCAACTTCAAGGGCACCGACCAGCAGAAGAAGGTCGGCACGCTGTCGGGCGGCGAGCGCAACCGGCTGCACCTGGCCAAGACGCTCAAGAGCGGCGGCAACGTCCTGCTGCTCGACGAGCCCACCAACGACCTCGACGTGGATACGCTACGGGCTCTGGAAGACGCGCTGCTGGAGTTCGCTGGCTGTGCGGTCATCATCAGCCACGATCGCTGGTTCCTCGACCGGATCGCCACGCACATGCTGGCCTTCGAGGACGAGGGCAAGGTGGTGTGGTTCGAGGGCAACTACGCGGACTACGAGGCCGATCGTAAGCGGCGCCTCGGCGCCGAGGCCGATCGGCCGCACCGCCTGCGCTACAAGCGGCTGCCGCGGAGCTGACGCGCCGTGTTGAGCTGACGCGCCTTGGGCCGATCCGCGCACACCAGCACGTTCTCGCCCTCGCGTCGCACTCGCTGAACTCTGACCTTGTCGAATCGCTGGCGGAGCATCGCGGCCAGCCGCCGGCCGTCACCGCGGCGGTGGCGATTGATGACAAGGCTTCCGCCCGGCGCGACCAGGGGCGCCAGAGCCTTGCCGAGCGCCATCGATTGCTCGGGCTCGGCCGCGTAGGCGGCATCCTCCACGACCAGATCGAAGCGCCGGCCGGCCGCGCTCAGCGTGGGCAGCAGATCCTGGGCCTCGCCGCACATGAACTCCAGCGGCCCGAGCTTACGCAGATCGAACCAGTCACACGCGATCGTGATCATCTCGGGATCGCGCTCGATCAGCGTGACCAGCTTCGGCCGCGCCAGCCGCGTCAACAGATGCACCTGCGTCCCACCGCCGAGGCCAACGAACAGCGCGGTGCCGCCACGCTCCGGCGCCGCCAGCGCCAGCGCATGCCACCAGTACTCCTTCCGGATATACGACCAATCCCCATTCAGCGGAAAGATCGACAGGATCTCCCCCGCCACGATCAACCGCCGCTCACTCCGATAGTCCACAACCCGAATCCGCCCCGTCAGCGGCGAAATGACTTCATACACCGTCCTCGACCGCGTCATCATGATCGTCGAGCCGTCGCCATCGCCGTCGATCTGCCCTCGCGCGCGTTCGAGCGCCGGCTTCGCCGGCGCAATCCTGTTTCTTGGTCTTGGTCTGGGGGAGGTATCGGAGGGGGCCGTCGAGGCCCCCTCCGAGTACGAAAGGGGGCAAAGCCCCCCTCCGAGCGTCACCGGGGTTGCATCCGAATCGCGCCGTCCAGCCGGATCGTCTCGCCGTTGAGCATCCCGTTCTCGATGATGTGCACGGCAAGCGCCGCATACTCGTCGGGCTGGCCCAGGCGCTTGGGGAACGGCACCTGCTGGGCCAGCGAGGCGCGGACCGGCTCGGGCAGCGTGCCCAGCAGCGGCGTCTCGAAGATGCCTGGCGCAATGGTCATCACGCGGATCCCCAGCTCGGCCAGGTCACGCGCCACCGGCAGCGTCATACCCACGATGCCGCCCTTGGAGGCGGAGTAGGCGGCCTGTCCGATCTGGCCGTCGAACGCAGCCACCGAGGCGGTGTTGATGACGACGCCGCGCTCGCCGTGGGCGCCGGGCGTGCTCTTGGCCATGTGCGGTGCGGCCAGCCGGATGCAGTTGAAGGTCCCGATCAGGTTCACCTGGATCACACGGGTGAATTCCTCGAGCTTGGCCGGCCCGGACTTGCCGAGCGTCTTCATGGCCGTGCCGATCCCGGCGCAGTTGACCAGCACGTTCAGCCCGCCGCAGTGCGCGACGGCGGCATCGAGCGCGGCGGTGACCGCGTCCGCGCTGGTGACGTCACCCGGTGTGAAGGCCGCGGCGGGCCCGAGGCTCTTGGCTACCTCTTCGCCGGCCGAAGCGGGTCGATCGAGCAGCGCGACGCGAGCGCCGGCCGCGACCAGTCGCGCGGCGGTGGCCCGACCGAGACCCGAGGCGCCGCCGGTGACGACAGCCTTGACGGTGCTGAGCTCCATGGACTCCTCCCTGATCGGCGCATTCTAGCCGATGCGTGGAGGATTGCGCACGGAGGGCCGTCGGCTCCCTTCCGGTTACGCGGCTTCAGCGGCGTGGGCCCAGAAGTCGTCGTCGCGCTCCACCGACGTCAGTCGCGGTGGAACCTTTTGCCTGTGAAAGAAGTCGCACATGATGCGATTGGCGACCGCCCAGTCATCGCCGTACACGCAGTGGTGGTGCGGGCACAGCGCCGCGTCTCCCGAGAGCTGTAGTCCACAGGAAGCACATAGGCTCATGCTTCTGAGTCCAAGCGAAGCTCGTGCCAAGGCACCGGCGTTCGGATCGCGCTTGGCGGGTTGGGCGCCGATGCCGTACAGTGCCCAGAGGTTCGCGCGGCGCGGTCGGGGCGTCTCGCGAGAGGAGAAGCAGAACCGATGCAGCTATCGCTGTGGATTGCGTTCTTCGTCGTCTCCAACCTGCTGGGCATCGAGGTGTTCAAGGCGGCGGTCACGCTGCCCTGGGACGAAGCCCTCCTTCCGGGGCTGCTCACCGTGCCCCTGGTCGTCCTGTCCGCCCTCAGCGCGACCCGTATCCTCGCCGCCTGGCAGGACCGCAAGGAGTAGTTTCTACAATCCAGTTGCCCAAACCGCGGTGAAAGTCGTGGCACCGCGCGTGCAGCCTCGTCCATCCGTGTGGAGCAATAGCTTCCCCGTTCACCCTTGAAAGGAGTGAAAGGCGATGGACATTCTCCTGTGGATCGTCTTCGGCTTGGTGGTCGGCCTCGTAGCCAAGCTCATCATGCCGGGGCATGACCCGGGTGGCATCATCGTCACGATCGTGCTCGGCATCGTGGGCGCCATGCTGGGTGGTTGGCTGGGGCGCGTGATGGGTCTCTACCGCCAGGGCGAGGCGGCGGGCTTCATCATGGCCGTGGTCGGCGCGATCGTGGTGCTCGGGATCTACCGGCTGGTCTTTTCCGGTCGTTCGCGCGTGTAGACGGTACGCGGACGAGGTGCGGAGGGACGCCCTTCCGCACCTCGTCGCCCGCTAGAGCAGATCTCGAATCGGCAGCGCCAGAACCTCGAGGACCTTCGATCCGAATCCGCGATCCTTCCAGCTCTCGTAGGTGACCTGTCGCGACGCCTGCACGTCGGCCAGGAAGATCTCCTCCAGCCGGCGCGCGACCCCGCGGTTGTACACGATGAGGTTCAGCTCGTCGTTGCCCGCGAACGATCGGTTGTCGAAGTTGGTGCTGCCGATGGTGGCCCACACGCCATCGATCACCACGGTCTTGGAGTGCAGCAGGGCCGGGGTGTACTCGAAGATCTCGATCCCGCCCCGGATCATCTCGCCAAACTGCGCGCGGCTCGACTGTCGCACGATGTTGTGGTCGATGGCGCCGGGGACCAGCACGACCACGCGCACCCCCCGCTTCACCAGATCGATCAACGTCTCACGCATCTTGTCGTCGAGCAGGAGATACGGGTTGGTGATGTAGACCGATCGCCGGGCCGAGGACAGGGCCAGGAGCAGGGTCGTGTACATCGCGTAGCTGCCCCCGGCCGGTGAGCTGCGCGCGACTTGCGCGTAGACCTTGCCGCGCGGCGCCAGCGGTCCGGGGAAGTACCCGTCCCCGCCGAGCACCATGCCGGTGGCTTCCAGCCAGTTCTCGGCGAACGCGGCCTGCAGATATTCCACCACCGGCCCTTCCACCCGAACGTCGGTGTCGCGCCAGTGGCCCTCCACCCGCCCATTACCCATCCACTTGCGGCTCACGCCGGAGCCGCCCGTGAATCCGATGCGACCGTCCACCACCAGGATTCGCCGGTGGTTGCGGTTGGTGTACTTGCGGAACGCCAGCGAGCCGAGCGGCCGGAAATGGACGACATGGCAGCCCGAGTTCCTCATCAGCGCGACGTATTCCTCGGGCATGCTGAGGGTGCCGAAGCCGTCCAGCAGCACGTTGACGCCGACGCCGGCACGACAGCGCTCGGCCAGCGCTTCCGCCACGTCGCGGGCGACCGGCCCGTCCTCGTAGAAGTACTGCGCGTAGCTGATCGTCCGCTGGGCCGAGCCGATCGCCTCGACCAGGGCGGGGAAGATCTCTTCGCCGTTCAGCAGGACCTCGACGGCGTTTCCGCCGACGATCGGCGAGCCTGCGTAGGCCTCGAGCGTGGGGAAGAAGGACGGCTCGCCCAGCAAGACGTCGGGCAGCGCCACGTGGGGCACCGGACGCGCGCAGCCCGTGGTGCCGGCGAGCAGGAACAGGCTGACCAGGACGGTGACGATGCGCACGAACCGCGGCATGGAGTCCTTTCGCGAGATCAGCCGGCTCGTCGGCGGTCGATCGCGGGCGGGGAGATCTCGGTGGCCGGCCCGCTCATGGCCTCCGGTCGCGCCAGACGTGGCAGCGTGACCGGTCGGCCATCGCGGGCCGAGCGATAGATCGCCTCGACCAGGCGGACGTCCTGCAAGCCCTGCACGCCTGACGGCTCCGGCTCGCGGTCGTGCAGGATGCAGGTGGAGAAATAGGACAGCTCGGCCGCAAACTGGTCGGTGGGCTCGAAGCTCAGCGTCTCCACCTGGCCGCGGCGGGTGATCTCGAGTGACGTGGCGACGTCGTGCTGGTACGCACCGGTCAGGCGGATCGAGCCGTCCTCGCCGTAGATCCGGAGCATCCCGGTCGGCTCCTCGCCGAAGCTGGTGTGCAGGTGCGCGAGGCGCTCGTCGGGGAACCGGATCAGGGCCACCGTGCCCTCGTCCACGTCTCCGCCGTGGCGTCGACTCGTGCGCGCCGTCATGGCCATGACCTGCGCGGGCTCGCCGTCGAACAGTGTGCGCGCGGCGTGGAGGCACGACACCCCGAAGTCATAGACACTGCCGCCCCCCAGGCGCCGCTGCAGTCGCGGATCGTCCGGCTCGTCGATGCGCGTGGTGAAGTCCGAGCTGATGGTCTTGGGCGCCCCGATGGTGCCGCTGCGCACGAGCTCGACCGCCTTGGCGTGGGCGGGATGAAAGCTCAGACGATAGGACACCATGAGCTTGACGCGGTTGCTCTGGGTCGTGCGGATCATGCGACGACATTCGTCGGCCATCACCGCCATCGGCTTGTCGCATAGCACGTGGACGCCCGCCCGCGCCGCCTCCACCGCGAACTCGCAGTGCATCGAGTTGGGCAGCGCGAGAAAGACCGCGTTCACGTCCTCGCGCTGCAGGCACTGTCGGAACTCGTCGTAGTGGTAGGCCGCGGCCCGGCACTCGTGGGCGATGGTCTGGGCTTTGGCCCGATCGCCCGCGACGATGGCGACCAGGTGGGAAGTCTCGCTCGCGTGTGCGAAGGCCGGGAGCACGGCGCGTGCAACGTCTCCCAGGCCGACGACCGCATATCCGATCTGCTTGGTCATTCTCGGCATCCTCTCGGAATGTGGTCATTCGGAATGCGTGTCAGAAGGAGAAAACTGCAAGGGCGAGGCCACGGAGTTTGACAGCGCGGGCGATGCCCGTGAGAGCCGAAGCCGTTTCCTCACAGCCGGTTGGGCTCGAAGGATGCCTGACCCCTACATCTCGGTCTTGTGAACAGCTAAACACGTGAATAGTGTATCTCCATGTTGCTCGATCGGCTCCTCCGCCAGGGAGCGATCACCGAGGTCATTGGATCGCTGTCGTCGGGGCGCACGAGTCTGCTCACGCATTGCCTGCGTGAGGCCACGCGCCGCGGTGGGGCGGTGGCGCTCATCGACGCCGATCACGTGTTCGATCCCGTCTCCGCGGCCGCCGCGGGTGTGGATTTGCGGCGATTGCTCTGGGTTCGCTGTGAAGGGCGTCGCCAGGACGCGCTGAAAGCCGCCGATCTCCTGGCCCGCTGTCCGGGATTCGCCGTGGTCGCGCTCGACGTGGGAGATTCGCCGCCGCGGCTGTCGGTCGCCGCCGCCTTCCGTCTTCGCCTCGCCGCCCGCCGCTCGGGAGTCGCGCTCGTGGTGGTCGGCTCCCGACGCATCGTCGGGGGCGCGGCTGCCCTGTCGGTCCGGACTCGCCGGGAGCGGTTGGCCTGGGCCGGGCGTGGAAATACTCCCCGCCGGCTGGCCGGAATGTGCACGGGATTGCAACTGGTCCGGAAACAAGGTGCACCCTCATCCGGTGTGCTCGAGCGAGTGTGGTGGACGGTGTGAGCCGCCTGGCCTGTGTGCTCGTCGAGGGTTTTGCGGCCGCGGCGCTGGAGCGTTGCGAGCCTGCGTTGCGGGAGCGCCCACTGGCTGCGGTCTTGGGTGCGCCACCGGCTACCAGGGTGGTGGAGGCCAACGCCCGGGGCCGCGCCGAAGGGATCAGGCCGGGTCTGAGCGATGCCGAGGCCGTGGTGCGCTGCCCCACGCTCGTGCGCCGTCCGGTGTCTGCCGAGGCGGAGGCCGCCGCCCATCACGCGCTGCTCGATGCGTGCCTGGCCGTGTCGCCGCGTATCGAAGACGTCGCGCCCGGATGCGTTCACGTCGATCTCGCCGGCCTCACGCGGCTCTTCGGCGACGACGAGACGCTCGCGCGCCGCCTCCGCCGTCAGGCACGCGTGGTCGGACTCGAGGCCCGCGTGGGGATCGCCGCCACGCGCGCGGCCGCCGGCGTGGCCGCGCGGGTTGGGCCCGGGCTGCACGTGATCGCGCCCGGGGGCGAGCGCGCGGCGCTGGCCGCGGTGCCGCTGGCCGCCCTCGAATGGCCCGAGGGGGTGAGCGCCACATTCAGGCGGTGGGGGCTGGCCACGCTCGGCGACCTCGCGGCCTTGCCACGCGATGGGGTCGGCGCGCGTCTGGGGAAATCTGGTCTCGCCGCGCACGACCTCGCCTGCGGGATCGATCGAGGTCCGTTCCGTCCATGGAGTCAGCCCCCGTCGTGGGAAGAGGCGCAGGGGCTCGACTGGGAGATCGTCACGCTCCCGGCGCTGATGCCGGTGCTGGAGCGGATCCTCGAGCGCTTGTGCGCTCGACTCGCCGCCGCGCACATGGCCGTGGACGCGCTCGACCTCCGCCTGGCGCTGGCCTCCGGCGGTCATCAGGCACGCACGATGGCGCTGGCGGCTCCGCTCACCGAGGCCGCGCCGCTCGTGGCACTGCTGGCGCTCGAGCTCGAACGTCAGCCGCCCGAGGCGGCGATCACCGGCGTCTCGGTCAGCGCGCGCGTTCTTCCTCGCCGCGCCGCGCTCGCGCAGCTCTGGCATCCGCCGCCGCCCGCCCCGCGCGACCTGGCGGCGGTTCTGGCGCGCCTGGCGCTGCTGGTCGGCGGCGCCAACGTCGGGGCGCCGATCGTGCTCGACTCGCATCGCCCGGATGCGTATTCGCTGGCGCCGTTCGATCCGACCGAGCCCAATGGGCTCGCGGATTCCACCGACGAGCCCGCGACCGGAACGGCGGCAACCGAGCAGGATGAGCGCATCGCCGGCCCACTCGTCCTGCGACGCTTGCGTCCGCCTCGCCCCGTCACCGTCGAGACGCACGAAGGCCGTCCGGCGTGGCTGCACGGCCTGTCGAATGACCGCGCCGAGGTCGTCACCTGCGCTGGTCCCTGGCGCGCCTCCGGCCAGTGGTGGGACATCGACCCCTGGGCACGCGACGAATGGGACATCGCGCTCGCCGACGGCACCCTCTGGCGCCTCGCCCACGACCGCATCACCAAATCCTGGCACCTCGACGCCCTCTATGACTGACCCCCACCCGCCAAGCCAGAATGCGGCGGGGGCCTCCGCGTGCCGTCACGGCGTCCAATCTCGCGGGCCATCGAGGAGGGCCCCGGCGGCCGCGAGCAGTTGCGGCCCGCGGGGAGTTTCCGCGGGCGGTCACCCCGCCCAATCTCGCGGGCCATCGAGGGGCGCCACGGCTCCGCCGGGGCGCCCCGAACGACTGGGGGTCTGGGGGCCATTTCGGGTCCCCCAGTAAAAATGTTTATCGAATTACACGCGCAGTCTGCGTTCACGTTTCTGGAAGGAGCGGAGCAGCCGGAGACGCTCGTGGCGGAGGCGGCGCGGCTCGGGATGCCGGCGCTGGCGCTCGTCGATCGCGATGGAATCTACGGGGCCGCCCGCTTTCATCGCGCCGCGGAGCACGCCGGCGTGCGCGCGCTCATCGGCAGCGAGTTGACGCTGGCCGATGGCTCTCGCCTGCCGGTGCTGGTCGAGGACGGCGACGGGTACCGCAATCTCTGTCGGCTGATCACGCGTCTCAAGCTCGGTGCGCCGAAAGGCGCCGGCTGCATTGCCCTCGACGATCTGGCGCCGTACGCGAGTGGGCTCGTGTGCCTGACCGGTGGCTCGAACGGTCCGCTGGCGCGTGCGGTGGCCAAGGGCGAGCGCGACACCGCGCGTGGGCTTCTCGAACGGCTGGTGGCAATCTTCAGCCGCGACAACTGCTTCGTGGAGATCCAGCGACATCTCGAGCGCGCCCAGGAGCGGGACCTCGCTCGCCTGGTCGCCCTGGCTCGCGCGGCCCGCGTGCCGCTGCTCGCCAGCAATCAACCGCTCTATTGCCGTCCGGGGGGCCGGGCGGTGGCCGACGTCTTCACGTGCATCCGCGAGAAGACCGACCTCGATCACGCCGGGCGCCGGCTCACCCGCAGCGGCGAGCGGGAGCTCAAGGGCGGGCTCGAGATGGCCCGGCGCTTCCGCGATCTCCCCGACGCGCTCGCCGCCAGCGGGGAGCTGGCGCTGCGTCTGGCTTTCACGCTGAAGAACCTGGACTACCGCTTCCCGGAATTTCCCCTTCCGCCGGCGACAACGGCCCACGAGCATCTGCGCACCCTCGCGCGGGAGGGCGCCCGCGATCGTTACGGCAACGGTCCGCTGGCCGTCCGCGCCCGACGGCAGATCGAGCACGAGCTCGAGGTCATCGGCCGGCTCGACCTGGCCGGCTATTTCCTCATCGTGCGGGACATCATCGATTTCTGCCGGGAGCAGGACATCCTGGTGCAGGGCCGCGGCTCGGCCGCCAACAGCGCGGTCTGCTATGCGCTGGGGCTCACCGCCGTCGATCCGGTGGGCATGGATCTGCTGTTCGAGCGGTTTCTCTCGGATGCGCGCGGCGAGTGGCCCGACATCGACCTCGACCTGCCGAGCGGCGAGCGGCGGGAGTCGGTGATCCAGTACGTCTATCGGCGCTATGGCCGTCACGGCGCGGGCATGACGGCCAACGTCATCACGTACCGCGGGCGGAGCGCCGCGCGCGAAGTGGGCAAGGCGCTCGGGCTGCCCGGCGAGCTGCAAGACCGGCTGGCGAGCCTGGTGTCGACGTGGGGCTACCAGGATCCCGCCGACGTCCTCACGCGTCATCTGGCCGAGGCGGGCTGCGATCCACGCCACCCGCGTATCCAGAAGTTCGCCGCCCTGTGGACGCGGCTGCAAGATCTGCCACGCCATCTCGGACAGCATTCCGGAGGCATGGTGATCGCCGCCGGGCGCCTCGACGACGTCGTCCCGCTGGAGCCGGCCACGATGCCGGGCCGGGTGGTCATCCAGTGGGACAAGGACGACTGCGCGGCGCTCGGCATCGTCAAGGTGGATCTGCTCGGTCTGCGGATGATGGCGGTGCTGCAAGACGCCATTCGCCTGGTGAGTGAGACGGGCGGCCACATCGATCTCGCCCACCTGCCGCCCGACGACCCGGAGGTGTACCAGTCGCTGCAGCACGCCGACACCATCGGCGTGTTCCAGGTGGAGAGCCGGGCCCAGATGGCCACGTTGCCGCGGATCCATCCCGAGCGGTTCTACGACCTGGTGGTCCAGGTGGCGATCATTCGCCCCGGGCCCATCGTGGGCGACATGGTGCATCCCTATATCCGGCGCCGGCGGGGCCGGGAGGCGGTGAGCTATCCGCACCCCAGTCTCGAGCCGATTCTCTCCCGCACGCTCGGCGTGCCGCTGTTCCAGGAGCAGCTCCTGCGCATGGCCATGGTCGCCGCCGGCTTCAGCGGCAGCGAGGCCGAGGAGCTGCGGCGGGCCTTCGGCTTCAAGCGCAGCGAGCAGCGCATGGGCGAGGTCGAGACCAAGCTGCGAGCCGGCATGGCTCGGCAGGGGATCGAGGGCGCCGCCGCCGACGAGATCGTCCACGCCATCACCGCGTTCGCGCTGTACGGCTTCCCCGAGTCGCACGCCAGCAGCTTCGCGTTGCTCGCCTACGCGAGCGCGTGGCTGAAGGTGCGGCAGCCGGCGGCGTTCTACGCGGCGCTGCTCAACAACCAGCCGATGGGGTTCTATCACGCGGCGACCATCGTGAAGGACGCCCAGCGCCATGGCCTCGAGATCCGTCCCATCGACGTCACGCGCTCGAGCTGGGACTGCACGATCGAGCCTCCGGCGGTGCGGCTGGGCCTTCGCTACGTCACGGGGCTGCGCGAATCGGCGGGCCGGGCCATCGTGGCGGTGCGGCAGGCCCGGCCGCTGACCTCGGTGGGCGACCTCGTGGCGCGCACGGGGGTGAACGCCGACGAGGCGCAGACGCTCGCCGCCGTCGGCGCGCTGACCGCGCTCGGCGGCACGCGCCGCGGCGACCTGTGGGCTGCGGCGGTTCCGTCGCCGGGGCCGCTGTTCGCCGCCGCCGTGGAGCCCTCCGTGTCCGTCACTCCGGTCGGCCCGTTGCGGGGGATGAATGCGGAGGAGCGCCTCGCCGCGGACTATGCGGGAACGGGAGTCACGCTCGGCCCGCATCCGATGGCGCTCCGCCGCGTCGCGCTGGCGCGCGCCGGCGTGGTGCGCGCGGCCGATCTCGTCCGGCGGCGCGACGGGGCCACGGTGCGCGTGGCCGGCAGCGTGATCGTCCGTCAGCGCCCGGGGACGGCGAAAGGCTTCGTGTTCCTCAGCCTGGAGGACGAGACCGGCATCGCCAACGTCATCGTCACGCCGGGGATGTTCGCGCGGAATCGACTGGTGCTGGTGACGTCCCCAATGTTGCTCGTGGAGGGAATCTTACAATCCCAGGACGGAGTACTCTCGATCCGCGCCGCCACTGTGCAACCGATTTCCGTGCGCGGTCACGCCATACCTTCTCATGACTTCGGCTGAGTTCGAGCGCCTCGACGGCGCGCCGGCGGGAGTGGCAATGTACTTGCTTCATGCTGGTCAGAGTGATGGACACGTTTCATCAGGCTCGCGTTTCTGATTCCCACGCCGAGGTGCTCGCGAGTCGTCTCGGACGTCTGGTCCGTCTCGAATTCGAGCTCGGCGTGGCCGAGACGCGGGACTTCGTGCGCGGCATCGGCGCGGCGATCGTGGTCAGCGTGGTGGCGGTGATCGCCCTCATCTCGTCGCTCGTGACCTTGCTGGCCGCCGCACTGTCGCCGCTGTTCGGCGTACCCTGGGAACCGCTGCTGATCGCCGGCGGCGGCGTGATGCTGCTGAGTGCCTTGGCCCTGACCTGGAGCGCGTGGCGGCTCACGCATCTGTCCTGGCCCACCGAGACGCTCACGTCTTTCGAGGAGAACTGGCGATGGCTCGCAGCCCAGCTGAGATCCAGGCTGACATTGCACTCACCCGCCGCGTGATCGAGCGGCAACTCGACACCCTGACTCCACACGTCCCGCGCGTGTGGCGGAACCCGTGGGCGATCGCCGGCGTGGGTCTGAGCGTTGGGCTTGCCCTGGCGCAGGTCCCACTCCTGCGGGTCGTGGCGGTCGGCGCCCACGCGGTGGAGGCCGGCCTCGCGATCGCCGGCACCGTGGCCGCCGTCGACCGCTTTGTTTCCGATCGCCGCCGGCCATCGGCGGCGTGAAGGACGCGTCAGCGACGTGATGACCACCCGCGTCTGCGACATCCAGAGTCGGCGCCTCATGCTCACGCACCTCGATCAAGTGTGGTGGCCGGAGGCTGCCATCACGAAAGAGGAGCTCCTCGAGTACTACTCGAATGTGGCCGATCACGTGCTGCCGTTCATCGCCAACCGGCCGCTCAGCTTGCAGCGCATCGCCGACCCGGTCACCGGTGAGTGCCTCTACCAGAAGACCGCGCCGGCCGGGTTGCCCACGTGGATTCCGACCCGGCGCGTCCGGAGCGAGCATGCCGCGGTCGGGTACGCCGACCACGTCATCGGCGCCGACCTGCCTTCGCTTCTGCATCTCCTCAATCTCGGCCACATCGCGGTGCACCCGTGGTCGTGCACGGTGGAGATGATCGATCGTCCCGATCAGCTGCTGTTCGACCTGGATCCGATCGAGATCGCCTTCCGCGAAGTGCGCAACGCGGCCCTGCTCGTGCGCGATCTGCTCCGACATTTTCGAATCAGGGCCTGGGTCAAGACGACCGGCGGCCGGGGGTTGCACGTCATGGTGCCCCTGGAGCCCCACTACAGCTTCGAGCAGGTCCGCACCGCTGCCGAGACGATCACGCGCCTGGCCCGTGCGCGTGAGCCTCGGCTCTTCACGCTCGACATGCGCCGCGCCCGACGGCGTGGCAAGATCCTCATCGACGTGCATCGCAATCACCGCGGGGCGACGCTGGTCGGCCCCTACGGTGTCCGCGAGTACCCCGGTGCTCCGGTGGCCACGCCCATCGAGTGGGCCGAGCTGGAGCGCCCGTTCTATCCGGAGGAGCTCCATCTGAGGAACACATGCGAGCGACTCGCCCACGTGGGCGATCCGCTGGCCTCGTTCTTTCATCACCCGCAATCCCTGGACGCATTGCTCGAGAGCGGACGACTGCGGCGTGCGCGCCCAATGGCATAGAAGTCGCACGTTCGACAACGTCAACGTCACAAGGAGGAAGTCATGGACGATCGGCGGCTCGAGAGCATGAGCGATACGGCGCAGCGGAACGCGCGACGCCTGGCCGGAGAGGCCCAGGACGCGGCGACGCGAGCAGGGACCTACGCGCAGGCGCGGGCGCAGGAGATGGCGGACCGGGCCGGCGAGTACGCCCGCGATATGGATGCGCACGTGGAGCGACTGACCGGACAGCCGATGGAGGCATGGGGTCGCGACGCTCGCCGCTACGTGCGAAGCCACCCACTCCAGGCCATCGCCATCACCATCGGCGTCGGGTTCCTCCTGGGCAAGCTCCTCGCCCGGGACTGAGGTCCCCATGCGGCGACTGATCGCGGCCATTGCCCTGGGCCTGGTGGTGGTGTCCGGCGTGCCCGCCTCCGCGTACCTCGTCGAGGTGACGACGTCTGTGGCGGTCGAGGACGCCGAGGACCAGAGCCAGGTGCGAGCCGCCATCCGTGACGCCATCGACAATGTGCTTCAGGGGGCGATTGCCTTCACGCCGACGCTGGTCGTGCTGACCAGCGCCGCGGTCGTCGGGGATCGCCTCTACGTCCGCCTGCTCCTCGCCGACCAGGACGGTGAGCGGACCTTCGAAGCCCTTCGCGACTCTCCCGACTTCGATCCGGCCGCCGCCGAGCTCCGCATCTAGCCGCCGCCTCCGGCGGCTAGAGCGGGCCGGTCCCGCAACTTCAGTCAGCTCATCAAACTTCGGCGCCCGACGCCTGTCGGCCTCGAAAGTCGCAGCCCCGGAGTCGGCGTGGTGGGTCTCCGTGCACGTGAACGACTCCCTGCTTAGCCGCGGCTCCCACGACGCCACGCCATCGATTGGCCACGGACCGACTTCTGCACCAGGCCGCCGGGGCCGGAGGCCGAATTGCGGCCGCCAACATCGGTAAGGAGGCGACGCTGAATCGGCGTACACAGCAACGCGCCCCGCATGCGGGGCGCCCCCACGCGCGAGTGCGACGCGGGATTGCGCTTGCCCCGGCGCGCCGTGGGGCATCCAACACGAGCATAACCACGCGCGAGCGCGGCCCGCGCCAGTCAGAGCGGATCGATGATGTCGCCGGGTGGCTGCGAAACGCGTTGGCCGGGTCGGGCTCGGCTCGAGACAGAGCGAGGGGGCCGTCCGTTCAGTCGGACGGCCCCCCGGCGGTTCTCCGTGCCGCCGAAGGGCGGCGCGGATCTACTTCGCGCGTCGGAGTGCTTCGATGCGATCTTCCGTGGCCGGGTGAGTCGCGAAGAAGCCGCCCTTGCTGGCGCCTTCGGTCTGCATGAGCCACGTCAGGGTGGCCGGCATGATGTCGGGCGACATCCCAGCCTTCTGCAGAATCTCCATGCCGTGAAGATCCGCGGCGTACTCTTCCTTCTGAGTGTAGCGGTTCATCAGCAGCTGCCCGGCGATCGGCGTGAGCGCCCCGCTGCCCGGGACGATCTGGTCGAGGATGACCATGCCGATGCTGAGGCCGGTCCCCAGCGCTTGAGCCTTGGCGACGTGCCGAAGATCGTCATGGGCGAGCTCGTGGGCCAGCACGCCGGCGAGCTGCTGGTCGTTGGCCTTTTCGAGAAGACCGCGGGTCACGTAGAACTCACCGCCTCCGGCGCTCGCCGCGTTGATGTGCTCATCATCCATGATGCCGATCTTGACCTGGTTCGTCGCCAGCGGGTGATCCATGGCCTTGATCAGCGGCAGCATGACGCGCTTGAGCCGCTCGGCTTGCTGCGGATCGACCGCGCGGGTGGTCCGGGCGGGCTGCTGCTGTTGCGGTTGCCTCGAGGTTTCCGGAGGCGACGCCGAGCCGGAGTCTCCGACGAGGCCGGCGCATCCGGTGAGCAGCGCTGCCAGCGTTACTCCAGCGCCGACGCGCCCGGTCATTCGACAGATCCATCCTGACATGGCCATCCTCCCTGCCTGGTTCGTTGACGTGTGAATCACGCCGGAAGTCCGAGCGTCTCGTCGCCGCACAGCGCGATCGAGGCCAGGTGGGCCGGAGTGCCGTCGCCGAAGAAGTCGATGTGGTAGTCGATCCACCGAGGATGATCCGCCTTGTAGTAGGTAGCGGCGGCCACGGCGATCGGGGCGGCCTTCGAGCTCAGAGGCTTCATGGCGACTCTCCCTTTGGTCGTTCGAGTTGAACTCACTGACGTCATCCGATTGAGCTCACTCACGTTGAGGGATGGGTGCAGCCGGTGTGCCAGGGTGCGCGGGTAGCGAAGACACGCGTCTACAGCGCAGGAGGGGTGTAAGAACCCTCCTCATTGAAAATATTTCTTTAGATTGGGTTGTAGGAGTTGCACTTTCCCGGGTCAGTTCCCGGGCCTGGAGGATGGACGGCGATCCTCCTCGTTCCCAACATGCCGCCAATGTGGTGATTCTGGTGCGTGGCTGAGGTCTGGCACGACTTCTGCCATGCTCAGGCTCCAGCCCCACAACGGGCGGAAGGAGCAAACGATGCGCTCGATCAAGCGCGACCTCGAACAGCAGCACAACGCGTTGACGGATTCCATCAAGTCGCTGGGCGCGACGCGCGATGCCGAGCGTGGTCGCGAGATCGTCAAGGACCCCTTTGGGGCCGCATCGATGACGCACGATGAAGAAGTCGCGGCCGCGGTCGCGGAGCACCGGGCGCGGCAGCGCAAGCAAGTCGGCCTCGCGCTCGAAGACATCAAGGCCGGGCGCTACGGCATCTGCCGCGAGTGCCACGAGCCGATCGCCAAGTCTCGACTCAAGGTGATGCCCTTCGCCACGCGCTGCGTGGCGTGTCAGGCGAAGCTCGAAGGGCTCGGGCGCGCCGCGTAGGGCAGTGGAGAAACGTGGACCAGGGGCCAGGAGACAGAACGCGATGACATCGGTATTTAGAATGGTCGGTGCCTTGCTCGTGCTCGTCGCATTCGTGGCCGGCTGCACGTCGGCAACTGGCAAGAGCGCCGGCCACAACATCGACGACGCGACGATCACCGCGTCCGTGAAGACGAAGCTGGTCGGCGAGAAGGCCTCGAACCTCACCCGGGTCGACGTTGACACCAACAACGGCACTGTTTACCTTAACGGTACGGTCGAGTCGGCCGAGCAGAAGTCGAAGGCCGAACAGCTCGCGTGGCAGGCGTCAGGCGTCAAGACGGTCGTCAACAACCTCCAGATCCAGAAGCGGTAGTCGGATCATTTACGCCATGCGGCAGGGATCGATGTGGTCCCTGCCGCCGCCGCGACTCTCGAGGCAACGCACGCACGACCGGATCAGCCTTGGGCTGAGTGAGGGAAGGCGATACCTGTGAGTCCCAGCAGGCGCGATCACATGAAGGCAGGAAAGATCCTGATCGTCGACGACGAGCCCGCCGAGCGCGAAGGCCTGGCTCGACTGGTGGGTCAGTGGGGTTACGACGTCGAGACCGCGTCCTCCGCCGAGGAGGCCCTCAACCTGGTCGAGACCCAGCATCCGGCGGTGGTGCTCACCGACCTGGTGCTGCCGGAGATGGACGGCCTCACGCTGCTGCAGCAGCTCAAGGAGACCGGCCGGCCACCCATCGTGCTCATGGTCACCGGGCACGGCACGGTGGAGAGCGCCGTGGAGGCGATGCGTCACGGCGCCTTCGATTATCTGACCAAGCCGCTGGACGCCACGCGACTTCAAGTTCTGCTCGAGAAGTCCATCGAGCAGGAGTCGCTGTCCCGCGAGGTGAGCTTCCTGCGCCATCAGCTGCGCCAGAAGGGCAGCTTCGGCCAGATGGTCGGCCAGTCGCGCGGGATGCAGGAGGTCTATCGCTGGATCGAGCTGGCCGGCACCAGCACCGCTCCCGTCCTGATCTATGGCGAGAGCGGCACCGGCAAGGAGCTGGTGGCCCGCACGGTGCACGAGCTGTCCAATCGCCGTAACAAGCCGTTCGTGGCCATCAACTGCGCGGCGATCCCCGAGACGCTGATCGAGAGCGAGCTGTTCGGGCACGAGCGCGGCGCCTTCACCGGGGCCACCGAGCGGCGCCTGGGGTGCTTCGAGCTGGCGGACGCCGGCACGCTCTTCCTGGATGAGATCGCCGAGATGGACTCCAACACCCAGGCCAAGCTGCTGCGGGTGCTCCAGGAGGGGACCTTCCGTCGGGTCGGCGGCGGCAAGGGCGAGATCCAGGTGGACGTGCGGGTCATCGCCGCCACCAACCGGGTACCATCCGACGCCATCACCGCCGGGCAGCTGCGCGAGGATCTCTTCTACCGGCTCAACGTGTTCTCCATCCATCTCCCGCCGCTGCGCGAGCGGGCGGAGGACGTGCCGCTGCTGGCCCGCACCTTCATCGAGGAGTTCAACCGCCAGGACAATCGTCAGGTGCGGGGCCTCAGCAGCGATGCCGAGAAGGAGCTGGAGCGCTACCGCTGGCCTGGCAACGTCCGTGAGCTCCGCAACGTCATCCAGCGCGCCGTGGTGCTGAGCGGTACCGGCATGATCGGGGCCGAGCATCTGCCCGACAACGTGCTGCGGGTCAGCGGAACGACGCCGGCGGCCGCGAGTGGTTCGGTGACGCCCATCCGCGAGATGGAGCGGGACATGATCCTGCGCGCGCTCGAAGAGACAGGCCAGGACAAGCGGAAGGCCGCCCAGCTGCTCGGGATCAGCCTCAAGACGCTCTACAACAAGCTGGCCAAGTACGGCATCCAGGCGGTGAAGTCGGCCCGTCTCAGTTGATGCAGGCGGCGGACGACCTGGGGCGGCGAGTGCTGCCCCCGGACCTCGCGCGCATCCTTCACGACCTGCGCGGGCCTCTGAACTCGCTCACCATGCATCTGGAAGTTCTCAAACGCACGGCGAGCGGCGACGCCGGCGCCGAGGAGAGCCTGCGCACCGCGCTGCAGCAGCTCGGGCGGCTGGCCGAGATGATTCCGGCCGCCCTTGCGGTGACCTCCCTGGAGCTCGGACCCGTGCGCCCGGTCGATCTCGGAGTGCTGGCCGCGCGGGTGCGCGACGCCGAGGCCGCCGGCACCGTGACGATCGCCGCCGGCGGCTGGCCGTCGGTCGCGGGCGACGAGGCGCTTCTGACGCTGGCGCTCACGCACCTGCTGCGTAACGCGGTGGAGGCGACGGCCGACGGCGCCAAGGCTCCCTCGATCACCGGGACGACGGCAAACGGCGAGGCGCTCGTTCAGGTGCGGGACTGGGGACCGGGACTGCGCACGGCCAACTCCAGGCTGCTCTTCAAGCTCCTGCAGTCCACCAAGCCCGGACATCGGGGCCTGGGGCTGGTGACGGCGGAGCGCATCGCGCGACTGCACGGAGGCGAGCTGCGCTTCGAATCGCTCGGCGACGGCGCCCTCGTGACGCTCGCCCTGCCCGCACTCACTTCCACGCGCGGCTAGCAGCGCCGCGAGGTCGCTTCAGGACGCCAGCAGGAGCTCCTGGCGCGCCGGCGTCCGCCAGACCACATCCGGCAGCGGCAGGACGGCCAGCCCCGGCGCCCGCTCGAGCGCATCGAGGTCCGCCTCCGGCATGCACTCGTACACGGCCTCACGGAGCAGCGGCTCTTCCGGCGTGCCGAAGGCGTCGGCCAGTGGTTCGAGCGCCTCGAGCACTTCCGGCAGCGCCTCGGCGGCCAGCTCCAGCAGCGTGCCCGCACGCCCGACGAAGACCAGCGTGCTGATGAGCGCACCGCTTTCGAAGAGTCGCCGCTGCTCGGCGAGGGATGTCGTGTCGACCACGCGCTTGACCGCGTGGACCGAGAGATCCTCCAGGCCCTCCACCGGGGCACCGGGCTCGATCCAGCCGCTGGCGACCGGCGCGTGGGGGTGGGCGCCGATCAGGATCGGCAGATCGGGTCTCAGCGCCACCGCCCGGACCGCCCGCGCCACGTAGCGATGGAAGCGTGCCTCGTGACGCACCCCGTGATCGGCGGGCACCACGACGACGGTCGCCGAGGGATCCTGGCGCGCGATCCGGAGCAGGGGCAGCAGGGTCTCGGCGGCGCGCCCACGGTAGTGGGGTTGCACGACGCGATGGACGTGCGGAAGCTCGGGGCGCCCGGTGGCCAGCGACGCAATCCGGCCGCGTGTCGTCACGGTCACCACGCGGCTGGCCGGGACGAGGCGCGCGACGTCGTCCACCGCGCGCGTGGCCGGCTCGGCACTCGCGCAGGTGCTGCGCCACCGTCGCGTGCGCGCTGCCGCGCGATGAGCGCGCTCGGCGAGCGGGGGGGCATCGCCGGTGAGCACGATCGCCCAGACCCGGGGGTGAGTGTCGTGCTCGACGTCGAGACTCGCAATGGACCGCACACGCGCCAGCATTTGAGGTACCCTCCGTCGGGCCGAAGTGATCGTTGCCGATCGGGGCGATTGCAGCCGCTATGCCACGGATCAGGGACGCGCAATCGCGCGTTGACGCTCCCTCTGCCGAAGGCGACGGCGAAATTCCTTCAAAGTGGCGGCTGGGCCTGTAACCTTTACACGAGCCGGAGGGGACCGTGTTTGATCTGAAGGGTAAGGTGGCGATCGTCACGGGCGGCAATGGCGGTATCGGCCTGGGCATGGCCCGCGGCCTGGCAACGGCGGGTGCCCGCATCATCGTGGCGGGCCGCGACCAGAAGAAATCGGGCGCGGCCGTCGACGATCTCAAGGGCCGCGGAGCGGAGGCTCACGCCGTTGCCGTCGACGTGACCGATCAGCACGCCGTCGGGCGCATGGTCGACGAGACGACGGCGCGCTGGGGCCGCCTCGACATCCTGGTGAACAACGCCGGCATCAACATTCGCAAGCCGGTGCAAGACCTCGCTCTGGAGGAATGGCACCAGGTCCTCGACACCAACCTGACCTCGGCCTTTCTCTGCTCCAAGGCGGCGTACCCCGCATTCAAGAAGGCGGGAGGGGGCAAGATCATCAACATCGGCTCGATGATGTCGATCTTCGGCGCCTCGTTCGCCCCGGTGTACAGCTCGAGCAAGGGCGGGATCGTTCAGTTGACCAAGTCGACAGCCGTGGCCTGGGCCAAAGACAACATCCAGGTGAACGCCGTGCTCCCCGGCTGGATCGACACCGACCTCACGCAGAATGCGCGTCGCGAGGTCTCCGGCCTGCACGATTCTGTCCTGCGCCGGACCCCGGTCGGGCGATGGGGCGTGATCGACGACATGGGCGGGGTGGCGGTGTTCCTCGCCAGCGCGGCCTCCGACTTCGTGACCGGCGCGGTCATCCCCGTCGACGGCGGGTACTCGATCCAGGGCTGACGGGCAGGGGCGAGACGCCGATGGCGGAGACGTCCGCGATCGCCGCTGCCAGGCACCTTTGCGGCGATCTCGCGGTCGGAATAACTTGGTTGCTGCGAGGGCCGGCTGATACGATGCCGGCATGACACACCGAATTCCTCTCGCCGTGATCGCCGGTTCGCTGCTACTGACCGCTTGCGCGACTGCGCCACCCCGAGCGGCCCGCTCCGAGTTCGAGGACATCCCGGTGCCCAAGGGGCTCGCCTACCAGCAGGACGAGTCCACCATCATCGAGACGCCCAAGATCCGGGCGGGGCGCCACGTGTATCGCGGACGGCTGGAGATCGACAGCCTGAACACCGCGATCCGGAACACGCTGGAGGCCAACGGGTGGAGGCACGTCAGCAGCACTGTGGCGTCCAAGCACGGGACGACTCAGGTGTACGAGAAGGACGGAGACTCCCTCCAGGTGCTGCTCTGGGAGGGTGTCTGGTACACCTACGCCGAGTACACGATGGGGCGTGTGGTGAAGACCGCCAAATAGCGGCCGAGATTGACATTCGCGCCGGCAGTCTCCTATGATTGCCGGGATTTTTCGCTCACCGCTCCGAGCCTCGGAGCGCGCGACGCTTCGCTGGTAGCGATGCAAGGGGGATAGCGTGAGGGGCAAGGGGTGGATCGTCACCGTGGCCATGGCGCTTGCCGTGTTGCCTACGCCGGCGCGCGCCGTCGATCTCAACGCCATCTGGCCGGATCTCGGGCTTCCCGGCTTCAAGATCACGCCGTTCCTCTCCGAGCGGATCGAGTACGAGTCGAACGTCTTCCAGACGGCCAGCAACGCCCAGGGCTCGACCGTCTTCAAGACGATTCCGGGCTTCACCCTGGAGTTGCCGCTGGGGCGTCACCACTTCGATCTCGGCTTCCGGACCGAGATCCTGCGTTACGTGTCTCTCGGCGACCAGAACACCGAGAACTACTTCGTCCTCGCGCGCGGCGCGCTGGATTTCCCGGGCGGGCTCAAGATCACCCTCAAGGAAGACTTCGCGCACACCAATGCGCCGCCGAACAGCGAGTTGACCGGCCCGATCGAGAGCAGCACGAATATCGTGGGGCCCTCGATCGAGTACGCCCTGACGCGACAGTATTCGATCGGCCTGGACTACACGTTCACTCATGTGAGCTTCGCGGCGGACACCGGGGTCGAGGACCTCGATCGCAACGAGCACCTGGTGGCCCTCGTCGGGTTCTACAAGATCCAGCCCAAGACCGACCTGCTCGCGAGCTTCGCCTACGGCCGGAAGGATTTCAAAAACGACAGCGACCGCAATCTCAATCAGTACCTCTTCCTGGTCGGCGTGCGGGGCGACATCACGTCGCGGCTGTCGAGCACGCTGCGCGCCGGCTTCGAGAGCCGGCAGCCGGACCGGAGCGACCTGACCAAGTACAACGGGCTGGTGGCTAGCGGCGACATCACCTATCTCGCCACCGAGCGCACCAAGCTCACCTTGTATCTCGAGCGTTCGACGCAGGAGTCGGTCTTCCAGTCGAACCTCTGGTACCTCAGCAACATCGCCTCGCTCTCGGTCGAGCATTTCTTCACGTCCAAGCTCCTGGTCACCGGGCGAATCTATGGCGGGTCGAACGACTATCCGGACAAGGGGCAGCAGGTCGACCTCTCGTCGGACTGGCGGAAGGACTGGCTCCTCGGCGCCTCCATCGGGGCGGAGTACCAGATCCAGAAGTGGCTGGCCGTGAGCGCCGACTACTCGTTCACCCGGCGCGAGTCGAACTTCGATACGCTGTCCTTCAAGGACAACATCATCGGCGGGAAGGTGACGCTGTCGTTCTAGTGGCGGCGCCGTAGGTTAGGGATGGTCCCGTATCGCCCAGCTCGTCGCCCCTCGCTCACCGCCGTACTGTGCCTGCTGGTGGCGCTCCTCGCCGGGGGCACGCCCGCCGCGCAGGAGTACGCCATCGGCCCCGGCGACGTCTTGCGGATCACCGTCTGGGGGCACGACGATCTCTCCAAGGACTATCCGGTGTCGCAGGATGGGCGCGTGCCCTTCCCGTTGATCGGCAGCGTGCAGGCGGTCGGGCTCAGCACCGCCGAGCTGGCCAAGCGGATCCGGGATCTTCTCGAGAAGGACTACCTGGTCAATCCGCAGGTGATCGTGGGGATCAAGGAGTACCTCTCGAAAAAGGTGAACGTGATGGGCGAGGCCGAGAAGCCGGGCCTCTTCTATCTGACCGGGCCCACCACGCTGCTGGAGCTGCTGTCCAAGGCCGGCGGCCTGTCGAAGACGGCCGGCAAGGACCTAGTGCTGGTCCGCACCGAGGGTGCCGACGGCAAGGTGAACGCGGCCGGCAGCACGATCCTGCGCCTGGACGTCCGCAAGATCCAGAGCGGGGACGTCAAGGAGAACATCCTGCTGCAGAACGGCGACATGATGTTCGTCCCCAAGGCCTCCGCGTTCTTCGTGCTGGGTGAGGTGAACAAGCCCGGCACGTTCCCCCTGGACAAGGAAACGAGCGTCCTGGAGGCGATCACGCTGGCCGGCGGCTACGGCCCCACCGCCGCGGCGTCGGGGGTGAAGGTCCTGCGACGCAACGCGGACGGCAAGCAAGAGACGCTCGCGCTCGACCTCGCGGGGGCGGTGCCCAAGGACAAGGGCTTCCGTCTGCAGGAAGGCGATACCGTCCTGGTGCCCAAGGGCAACACGTTCTTCGTCTTCGGCGAGGTCAAGAAGCCGGGGGCCTATCAGCTCGACAAGGACACCAACGTCCTGGAGGGCATCACGATCGCGGGCGGCTTCACCGAGAAGGCCGCGCCGGGTCGCACGCGCGTCATCCGCACCGACGAGCGCGGGCAGCAGACCATCAACATCGACATGAACGACATCATTCGTCGCGGCCAGCGTGACAAGGCCATCCGCCTGCTGGAGAACGACGTGATCGTCGTGCCCGAGAGCTTCTTCTGATGCCGCCCCTCGAGCCCGTCGACCGGATTCGCGACGCCCACCTCAAGGACTACTACCGCACGCTGCGCAAGCACCGCTGGCTGGTGTGCGGCCTGTTCCTCGCCGCGGTGCTCACGGTGGGCATCTATTCGTTCGTGCAGACGCCGATCTATCAGGCCACTGCGACGGTGCTGATCGAGCCGGAGCCGCCCAAGGTTCTCAACATCCAGGAAGTCTCGCCGATCGGCTCGCCCACCCAGGACTACTACCGCACGCAGTACGAGATCATGACGAGCCGGCCGATCATCGAGAAGGTCATCGAGACGCTGAACCTCCGCAAGCGGATGCCTGGGCTCGACCGGGCGGCCGATCCGGCCCGCGCATTCCTGGGCAGCGTCACGGTGGAGCCCAAGCGCAACACCCGGCTCGTGCTCGTGCGCTTCGACAGCCCCGACCCGGCGCTGGCCGCCGAGGTGGCCAACGCCCTGGCCCGCCAGTACGCCAAGCACAATCTCGACATCAAGCTGAAGGGCGCCCAGGAGGCCCTGGCCTGGCTCACCGAGCAGATGAATACGCTGCGCGCCAAGGTGCAGGAGTCCTCGGTGGCGCTGCAGAACTATCGGGTGAAGGTCGGGATCATGGGGCTGCAGGAGCAGCGTCAGATCACCGCCCAGAAGATCATGGACTTCAACAAGCAGTATCTGGAATCGCAGGCCCAGCGGCTCTCGGCCGAATCCAAGATGACCGAGCTGCAGCGCATCGCCATCGATCGCGCCGGCGCCCAGACGATCTTCACGGTGGCCGATAGTCCGCTGATCCAGCGGCTCAAGCAGGAGGCCTCCGAGCTCGACACACAGAGGGCCAAGCTGTCGAAGACCTACAAGGAAAAGCATCCCGAGATTCTCAAGATCGACGCGCAGATCGAGCAGGTGAACCAGCGCATCGAGACCGAGACCAAGACGATGCTGCGGGCGGTGCAGACCGAGTACCGCGTGGCCAAGGCCCGCGAGGAGACGCTGCTCGGCAACGTCAACCGGCTGCGCGGCGAGGCCCAGGAGCTGAACGAGAAGGAGATCCAGTACCTGAATCTGCAGCGGGAGTCCGACTCCAACCAGCAGCTCTACGAGGCGGTGCTCAAGCGGCTCAAGGAGACCGGCGTGACCGGCGGGCTCGAGACCAACAACGTGAGCATCGTGGAAGACGCCACCGTGCCGCGGGTGCCGATCCGGCCGCGCAAGATGGTGAACCTGATCATCGCAATCCTGGTCGGCCTGCTCATCGGCGTGGGCACGGCGCTGACGATCGAGTACTTCGACACCACCGTCAAGACGCCCGACGACGTGGAGCGCTACCTGGGGCTGCCGGTGATCGGCATCGTCCCCCAGTTCGTGGCGAAGCGGTAAGCCATGGCCGAGCGCGCCAAGCCCGCCGCCAGCGGACCCTCCTCCAGCCTGATCGCGCACCTCGAGCCCAAGTCGCCGGCGGCCGAGGCCTATCGCAGCCTGCGCACCAGCATCCAGTTCGCCGGCCTCGACCACAAGTGCCGCTCGATCGTGGTGACCTCCTCGAGCCGGGGGGAAGGCAAGTCCACCACGGTCGCCAACTTCGGCGTGGTGATGGCCCAGACCGGCGCCCGGATGTGCCTGGTCGACTGCGACCTGCGCCGGCCCACGCTGCATCGTATCTTCGGCCTGAGCAACAGCCGCGGCCTCACCACCGCGCTGCTCGAAGGCCTGCCCCTCAAGGACATCGCCCAGCCCACGCTGGTGCCCAACCTGTTCGTCGTCACCAGTGGGACGCTGCCCCCCAATCCCGCCGAGCTGGTGGGTTCCAACCGGATGCGCGAGTCACTGGAGACCGTCGTCACCGACTTCGACATGGTGCTGCTGGACTCGCCGCCGGTGGTCTCGGTGGCCGATGCGGTGGCGCTGGCGTCCTTCACCGACGGCGTGGTGCTGGTGGTGCAGACCGGCAAGGTGCCGCACGAGGTCATTCGCCGGGCGGCGGGGAACATCCAGGCCGTGAAGGGGCGCATCCTCGGCGTGGTGATGAACGCCGTCAACCTCAAGCGGGACGGCTACTACTACGACTACTACCGCTACTACCAGTCCTATTACACGGAGGACGAAGGGGGCAAGCGCCGCTAGCCTGGGAATTCGCGAACGACGCGCCACGCACGGATACTGACAAAGACCTGGTTACACAGACCCCGCATATCTCTTGGACGAGACCGAGCATATTTTGTATTCGAGGTCTGCGTAGCGCGGCCGCCCCCGGTCACGCGCATCGGAAGCGCTTGTTCCACCGACTTGTAGTTAGACCGCCCACGTCGTGAAGATGGGCCTTCTCGTCCGAACGGTCTTCGCCAACTGGGTCCTGACAGCGATCCTCGGAACGGGGCTTGCCGGAGTTCTGATTTACAGCCAGCCGCTTCTTGTCTTTGGCATCGACCTGGCAGGCATTCCCGTGGTCGTCTACGCACTCATCTCGACAAGCATACCCGCGCTCATCCTGACCACGTCATTTTCGGACTGCTCACGAGACGGGGGAGTCAGGTCTCGATGCGAGCTTGGCACACTGTCGGTGGGTGTCTCGGAGCACTCGCCGGTGGGTTGGCCGGTCTTGCGTTACAGCGTGCAAACGGCATGGTGGACCCCAACGGTCAAAGCCCGGGAGGACAAAGCGACGATGACGAACGAGGAACAGGCCAACTATCAGTTGCTGCTCGAGTTGGGCGCAGCATTCAATGCCCACGACCTGGACAAGATCATGGGGCACTTTGCCGAGGACTCCTCGCTGGACATGCCCAGGGGCAGTCAGCCGTGGGGTACTCGCTTCACCGGAAAGGATGGCGTGCGGAAGGGGTTGGCGATGAGATTCGAAACGACTCCTGACGTGCACTATGGCGACGATCGACACTGGGTATCGGGCAGCACGGGCGTATCAGAGTGGTTGCTGACTGCAACGACGAAGGATGGCCGCAAGTTGGAGGTTCGAGGGTGCGATCACTACGAGTTCCGGGGAGGGAAGGTCATCCGCAAAGATTCCTACTGGAAGATCGTCGAGTAGCCCGTCAGGGCCTACGCCACTTGCCTCCGTCGCGGGCGATGAAGGCGTCGGCTTCGGCTGGTCCCCAGGAGCCGGCGTCGTACTGCGGCAGGGGCCCCGGCGTGCGCGCCCAGTGATTCAGCACGGGCTCGGTGAGGCGCCAGGCTTGCTCGATCCAGTCGCCGCGTGAATAGAGCGTGGCGTCGCCGTTGATGGCGTCGAGCAGCAAGCGCTCGTAGGCTTCGGGCGGCTCGCTGCCGAAGACCTCGTGATACTTGAAGTCGAGGGTCACCGGACTCAGCTTGAGCTCCGGCCCCGGCTCCTTGGCCTCCACGATGAGGGAGATGCCCTCGTCGGGTTGGATGCGGATGACGAGGAGATTGGGATTCACAGGGACCGTGCCGCGCCGGAAGATCATGTGCGGCGTGCGGCGGAAGCGGATCACGATCTCGCTCACGCGCTTGGCCAGGCGCTTGCCCGTCTGCACGTAGAAGGGCACGCCGGCCCAGCGCCAGTTGTCGATCTCCATGCGTAGCGCCGCGTACGTCTCGGTGGTGGACTGCGGCTTGACGCCCTTTTCCTGGGTGTAGCCCGGCACCTGGCGGCCGTTGACGAATCCGGGCCCGTACTGCGCGCGCAGCGCGACCTCGTCGACCTTGGCCGGATCGAACGGCCGGATGGCCTGCATGACCTTGGACTTTTCATCGCGCACCGCGCGGGCGTCGAACGTCACCGGCGGCTCCATGGCGACCAGGCAGACGACCTGGAGCAGGTGGTTCTGGATCATGTCCCGCAGCGCACCCGACTCCTCGTAGTAACCGCCGCGCCCCTCGACGCCGACGGCTTCCGCCACCGTGAGCTGGACCTCGGCCACGTGGTTGCGGTTCCACAGCGGCTCGAAGATTCCGTTGGCGAAGCGCAGGGCCATGACGTTCTGGACGGTCTCTTTGCCGAGGTAGTGGTCGATGCGATAGACCTGCTCCTCGTGGAAGACCTGAGTGACCAGCTCGTTCAGCTCCTGGGCGGAAGCCAGATCGTGGCCGAACGGCTTCTCGATGATGATGCGCGTCCAGCCGCGCTGCTCCTCGGCGAGGCCGGCCTTGCCGAGCTGCGTGGTGATGGGCGCATAGAGGCTGGGTGGTGTCGACAGGTAGTAGAGCCGGTTGCCGGCATCGCCGTGCTTGGACTCGATCGACTCCAGGCGCTGCCGGAGCTTGGCGTAGAGGTCGGGACTGCTGGGATCGCCGGCCACGTAGTACAGGCTGGCCGCGAAGCGGTCCCACACGTTGTCGGAGGGGACCTTCAGCCGGGCGAACTGCTTGACGCCGTCCTTCATCTTGGCCCGGAAGGCTTCGTCGGTCATCTCGGAGCGCGCGGTGCCGATGATCGCGAACGGTTCCGGCAACGTCCGCGCCGAGTAGAGACTCCACAGCGCGGGGAGCAGCTTTCGGTTCGTCAGGTCTCCCGACGCCCCGAAGATGACGAGCGAGAACACCTCATCGCCGGACGGCATGGCCACCGAACTGGTTGCGCATCGCGGCCAGCAGCCGATCCGCGAAGGAGTTCTCACGCCGCGAGCGGAAGCGCGCGAACAGCGAGGCAGTGATGGTCGGGGCCGGCACGCCCTTCTCCACCGCGTCGTCGACCGTCCAGCGGCCCTCGCCGGAGTCCTCGACCCAGGGCTTGAGCGCGCTCAGCTTGGGATCGGCGGCCAGCGCGTCGGCCGTGAGGTCGAGCAGCCACGAGCGCACCACGCTGCCCTGCATCCAGAGCTTGGCGATGGCCGGCAGGTCGAGCCCATACTCCGACTCAGACATCAGCTCGAAGCCCTCGGCGTAGCCCTGCATCATGGCGTATTCGATGCCGTTGTGGATCATCTTCACGTAGTGCCCCGCGCCGGCGGCGCCCACGTGCATCCAGCCGTCCGGCGGGCCGAGCGTCGTGAAGATCGGCGCCAGCCGCTGTACCGGCTCCTTGTCGCCACCGACCATCAGGCAGTAGCCGTTCTGCAGGCCCCACACGCCGCCGCTGGTGCCGGCGTCGACGTAGTGGATTCCCTTCGGCGCCAGCTCGCGCGCGCGACGGATGTCGTCCTTCCACTTCGAATTGCCGCCGTCGATGATGGTGTCGCCCTTGGCGAGGATGCCGGTCAGGGTCTGGATCGTCTTCTCGGTCGGCTCGCCGGCCGGGACCATGACCCATACCGCCCTCGGGGCCGCCAGCTTCGCGAAGCC
>Ga0111539_10000942_pt1 | contig 38082 bp, 28 predicted proteins | sample RhiMethybrSRZTD1_FD_79667 | JGI IMG/M metagenome (GOLD analysis project Ga0111539, IMG submission 79667) | Populus rhizosphere microbial communities from Tennessee, USA - Rhizosphere MetaG P. TD hybrid SRZTD1 (version 2) (version 2) | ecosystem: Host-associated > Plants > Roots > Rhizosphere >...
ACGCCGCGATCCATGGCCGAATCCATTCGTCCGAGGATGGAGCTGCTCAAACTGCAGCCCGATCGTTACCGTCGGGCGCTGGTGGCGATCGGAATGCAGATGGCTGGGCGCCACGTGCCCTGGCTGGCGTCGAAGCGTTGGAGCTGGGAGGCATATTCCCCCGCGCGATACCTGACGAGCGTCGATGGGCCGGGGCCGGACGTGCGCGAGTGGCTGGCGACTCCCGGGAATCAGTGGGCGTTGGTCCACGGCTGGGATCCCGATCTCGATCGCGACCGGGTGACGCGGGAGCTCAGGATGTACCGCGAGTTCGCGAGACGGTACGGAACCGAGCTGTACGTCGTGAACCTGCCCGAACTGTCATGGAATCGGGAGCTGTATCTTCCCGGACGGTATGAAGCATATCTGCGGATTGTGAAGGAGGGGCTGGGCGACACGCCGTTCCTCGATCTGCGCACCTACCTGCCGGACAGACTGTTTTACGACGACTGCCATCCGACGTGGGAGGGCGGAACGCTGGTCGCCCGGGAAGTCGGCGCGTTCATCGAGTCGCGCAGGCGCGTGACGCAAGCCGCCAGGAACACGCGATGACGTTTCACACGACCCGGTGGTGGAAGGCAGGCGTGTGGCTCGCGGCTCTGGCCGGCATCGTCACCCTCTGGGTCCTGACGGCAGGAGAGGACTCCGAGTGGACGCTGTGGCGGCATTACATCGCCGGCACGGCGGCAATGAACATCGTGTGGTCCGGCGCGATCGTGCTGCTCGCCTACGTGATGACCTCGACCCGAAGCATGGCTGGCCGTCTCGCCCGCGTGGTGGCGATCTCGCTGGCGGCGAGCGTCACCCTTGCGGCGCTCGAGCTACCGGCGGTCGTGTGGGGGCATGACTACGGCCTGACGTTCGGCACGCGCGACAACGACACGTGGCTGCAGCTGGCCACCGGCATCAATCGGTACGACGAGGAGCTGCTCCATGTGCATCAGCCGCATTCGCAGTTTCGCGGAACGGTCGGCGGCAATCTCGCGCGTCTCGGGCTCCCCTACCCGGCACGCCACGCCGTCGACGTGCGGTACGACCGGAATGGCTTCCGTAATGACGTCGACTTCACGCAGGCCGAGGTCGTGGCAATTGGCGACTCGTTCGTCGAAGGCGCCGAGACCCCGAACGCGCAGACCGTCGTCGGCGAGCTGGCGCGACGGCTGGGCCTCACCGTCGTCAATCTCGGTCAGAGCAATTACGGTCCGCAGCAGGAGCTGGTGGTCCTGAAGCGGTATGGGACGCCGCTCTCGCCGAAGGCCGTCGTGTGGTTTGTCTTTGGCAACGATCTCGTCGACGTCGATCTCTATGAATGGCGCCGCCAGCATCTGACGGAATACCTGGCGCCGCCGCCGCTGGCCTGGCGCTCGTTCACCCGCAACGCGCTGATGGCGATCGCGCACTTGACGACGCCAACCCGCCGCGTCCCCACGGCCACTGCGCGGCGGCATGAGATGACGTTCACCCGCGCCGACGGCCGACGCGAGATTCTCTATCTCGATTCTCCGGAAGGTCCTTGGACCGCGCATCAATGGGACGTGCTGTCGCACACGCTCCTCGATGCGCGAGCCCTGTCGACGAACGCCGGTGCAGAATTCCTGGTGGTCTATATCCCGCGCAAGCAACGCGTCTACACGGGCGCGGTCGACGCCGCCCCGGATTCATTCGCGCGCACCTGGGTGCTCAACAACCTGCCGCAGGTCATGGGCGAATTCTGCCAGGAGCACGCCATCCCGTTCCTCGATTCGACGATGGCGTTGCGCAAGGCGGTGAACGCCGGCGAATCGGTGTACTTGCCGGACGACGTGCATTGGAACCCGGCGGGACACCGGGTCGTCGCTGCGGCTGTGGCCGAGCGCTTGCAACACATTGTCGGGTCTCCTGTCGCGACGTCTGGATCCCCCAGATGAGCAGGATCACACACGTGGAGAGCGCGTTGGGCGCCAAATGAAGGACACGTTGCCCGTTAGCGTGAATCGGACGGACGTCCCTACGGCGGATGCCTGGCGCACCTGGCTTCACGACTGGGCCGCGGCACGCGACTACCCCACGCGCCTGCGGCTCGGCCGCCGCGGCGAGGCGCTCGCCTCGGCGCGCGACGTCGCGCGCCACCTCGTTCCCGTCCGCCTGGCGGTGCTGAGCAGCGCCACCGCGGATTTCTTCCTGCCAATCCTGAATGCCGAGCTGCTGCGCGCGGGATTGCACCCGAGCACGTTCGTCGCGCCATACGGCCAGGTGGCCACGAGCCTGCTCGATCCCGACGGAATCCTCGCCCGGTTCGCGCCGCAGGTGACGCTGGTTCTGAACGCCACGGCGCACTTGCCTGGATGGCCGCCGCTCACCGCGACGCTCGATGATGTTCAACGCCACGTGGACGAGGTGTGTCGATCGCTCCTCGACCCGTGCGCGCGGTTCCACGAGCGCACGGGCTCGGAAATCGTGATGGACAACTTCCATCCGTTCGCCTGGCGCGCGGCCGGGAACTTCGGCGCCAAGCTGCCCGGCGACCCCACGAGTTTCGTCCGGCGCCTCAACGTCGCCCTCGGCGATCGCGCACCGCGGTACGTTCACATCCATGATGTCGCGGCGCTCGTCGAACGGCGTGGCGTCGAGACCTGGTTCGACGAGCGGTACTGGCACGTCGCCAAACAGCCCGTGTCTTTCGACTGCGTGCCCGAATACAGCCGCAGCCTCGCCCTGATCATCGGCGCCGTCCTCGGGCGAACGAAAAAGTGTCTGGTGCTGGATCTCGACAACACCCTATGGGGCGGCGTGATCGGCGACGACGGTCTCGGCGGCATCCAGATCGGCGAGGGAAGCCCCGAAGGCGAAGCCTTCAAGGCATTCCAGGTGTACATCCGTCAGCTGAAGGAACGCGGCGTGTTGCTGGCCGTGTGCAGCAAGAACGACGAGGCGATCGCCCGATCGCCGTTCATCGATCACCCGGAAATGGTGCTCCGGCTTGACGACTTCGTTCTCTTCAAGACCACCTGGGAGCCGAAGTCGGAAACCATCCGCGCGATCGCGCAGGAAATGGACTTGCCGCTCGACTCATTCGTCTTCGTCGACGACAACCCCGCGGAGCGTCACGAGGTCTCGCGGGCTCTCCCGGAGGTGACCGTCCCGGACCTGCCCGATGATGCCGCCGGGTTCATTCGCGCGCTGGACCGGGAACGTCTCTTCGAGGTCGCGGCGCTGACCGACGAGGACCTCCGCCGCACGACCACGTACCATGCCCGGCGGCAGACCCGAGAGGCACTTGCGGGCACCACGGATGTCGCCGCGTACCTCGCATCGCTCGAGATGAAAGCCACGGTTCGTGCATTCGAACCGGTGTCGTTCGAGCGCATCACGCAGCTGGTCAACAAGACCAACCAGTTCAACCTGACGACGCCGAGGGTCGTGCTCGCCGAAATCGAGCGGCTCGCCTCGGACGCGCAGTCGGTGACCCGTACCGTCCGGCTCCAGGATCGGTTCGCCGACCACGGCCTCATCAGCGTGATGTTCGGCCACGTCGCCGGCTCCACGCTCACGATCGACGCCTGGCTGATGAGCTGCCGCGTCCTGGGACGCGGCGTCGAGCGGTTGCTCTTCAACGACGTGATCCGCGCGGCGCGCGCGCGCGGGCTGACCGAGATAATCGGCGAGTACAAGCCGACCGGCCGGAACATGCTCGTCACGGATCATTACGGCAGCCTCGGGTTCACGCGCGACGAGACGGCCGGCACCACGGAACGATGGCGGCTGCGTGTCGCCGACGCCGCGACGTTCGAGACGTGCATCGCGAGCCAGCCATAAGGACCCCGATTGCAGGATCAGATTCTTCAGCAGGTCACCGAGATCATCGCGGACACGCTCGGCCTGGACGACCTCACGTTGACGCCCGCGACGACCGCCGCCGACGTCGAAGGCTGGGACTCGCTCGCCAACGTGCTGATTCTCGTCGCGATCGAAAAGCGCTTCCGCATTCGATTTCGCACCGGCGAAATCGCCGCCATGAAAAACGTCGGCGAACTGATCGATCGAATCGAGCGGCAGCTCAGTGGCCGGCAAACCGCGTGAGAATCTCGACGATCCGTCGGGCGGCGCCTCCATCCCAGAGCGGCGGCTTGCCCGGCGCACAGCCGTGATGGCGAACGTCGTTCCACGCCGCGACGATTGACTCCGGCTGCGTGCCGACGACACGGTTCGTGCCGTGCGTGACGGTCACCGGCCGCTCCGTGTTCTCCCTGAGCGTCAAGCACGGCACGCCGAGAATCGTCGTCTCTTCCTGGATCCCGCCTGAGTCGGTGAGCACAACCCGCGCGTGTTCCATCAGGCCGATGAACTCGAGGTACCCCAGCGGATCGAGCAGCCGAAGTCGGCCGCGCCTGACCAGGCTGGTCGCCGTGGCTGAACCGAGGACCACCGGACGGGTCCGCGGATGCACCGGGAAAATCACGGGCACGTCCTCGGCGACATGTCCGATCGCGCCAATCAGCCGCTCGAAGACCTCCGGGTCGTCGACGTTGCTCGGGCGATGCAGCGTCAGCAACCCGTAGTCGCCGCCGGCAAGACCAAGCGTCTGGTGGACCGCGAGCGCCCGCGCGCGGTCGCGATGCGCGAGGAGTGTGTCGATCATCACGTTGCCGACGAAGTGGATCTTCTCGGCCGCGATCCCTTCACGCTTCAGGTTCGCTTCCGCCGACGCTTCCGTGGTAAACAGCAGCTCGGAGATCTGATCGGTGAGCACCCGGTTCACTTCCTCGGGCATCGTGCGATCGAAACTGCGCAGGCCGGCTTCGACGTGCGCCACGGGAATGCCGAGCTTCACCGCCACCAGCGCGCACGCGATCGTCGAGTTGACGTCGCCGACGACCACGACGAGATCGGCGCGGCGCTGCTGCAACACCGGCTCGAAGGCCGACATGATGGCCGCCGTCTGCTGCGCATGACTCGCGGAGCCGACGTCCAGGTTCACATCCGGCCGAGGAATCGCCAGATCGTCGAAAAACACCTTCGACAGTTTGTCGTCGTAATGCTGGCCGGTATGGACAATGGTGGACGCGAAACGGCCGCCATTTTTCGCCAGTTCCGCGGCGATCGGCGCGACTTTCATGAAGTTTGGTCGAGCCCCGACGATATTGAGGATATGGAACGGCCTGGTCACCATCGCAGCTGCGCCGGCAATGCTACCTTCCATGGTGACGAGGAGTCGAGTTCAGCGGAGGCCGGCTCGTTGAAACGCTCGCCGAAAACCACGCTCGTGACGAGACGGATCGTCGCAGTCGCCATCCTGCTCCTGCCGGTGTCTCCGGCCGCGCAATCGTCAGGCAAACCCTGGGCGATCACGCATGGGACTCTGATCGATGGTACCGGCGCCGCCCCCCTCGCGGACGGCGTCATCACCGGCCGCGGCGAACGCTTGGCGTGCGCCGGACGCCTGAGCGAGTGTCCGGTGCCGGCCGGCGCGACGATCGTCGACGCGGCCGGAAAGTGGATCATTCCAGGACTGATCGACACGCACATCCATCCGAACTGGGCCGAACGCGTCAGCGCGCCGGAATCCCAGCGGACGCGGCTGGCCTTCGGCATCACGACGACGCGTGACGCCGGGACGCCTGCGGTGTTTGAAGCCAGCCTGGCGAGACGAGAAACGGCGCGTTCGCCCACGGCGGTCGAGCCGCGCCTGCTCGTGTCGGCGCTCGTCTCCCAGGAGCACATGGAGCGATACGGCGAGCACGATCCAGGAAAGCTCGCTGGCCGGCTCGCCGCGCTCGGCGCCGACGCGATCAAGGTCAAGCGCGAATTCACGCCAGCCGAGTACCAGTCAATTGTCGCGGCGGCTCATGCGGCGGGCCTGCCGGTCTTCGGGCATACCTGGGGAGGGCACGGGTCGATGCTCGACGCCGCGCTTGCCGCCGGCATCGACGGCCTGTCGCACATGACGACGTTCTCGGAATTTGGGCAGCGGGCCGAAGCCGGCCGTCCGGCTGCGCCCGATGGATTCGCGTACTGGCTCTGGGTCAAGGAACAGTGGAACTACCAGGATGAAGCCCGGCTGTCCCAGGCGATCGCGAAAATCGTCGAGCAGGGAGTCTGGCTCGAGCCGATGCTCGTCACCGAAAAGTACTTCACCCTCCCCTACCCGCTTCCAGACGACGTGGCGTATCTCGGCGACGTGCTCTCGCTCGAACAACTGCTCAGGACGTCGCTCCCGATCGGAGATACCGGTTGGGTACGACGGAAGGCGCGTCGCGACCGGCTCGCGGTAGTGTACGCGCATATCTGCGAGGTGGTCCGCCAGTTCCGCGCGCGCGGCGGTGTCGTGATCACGGGCACTGACGACATCGTGCCCGGTCCCGGCCTCCTCAACGAGATCGCCCTGCTGACCGGATGCGGCTTCTCGCCGATGGAGGCGCTGCAGGCCGCGACCATTCGCGCCGCATCCGCCCTCAAAGTGCCGGACGTCGGCACGATTGCGGCCGGCAAGTTCGCCGACCTCGTGATCCTCGACGCCAATCCGCTGTCCGATCCGGCGAACCTCAGGCGCGTCTGGCGCGTCGTCAAGGGCGGCTTCGTCCACGATCCGGCGGTCCTGTTGCAGCCGGCAATCGCGGCCTACGATGCGCGCGTGCGGTGGGCGTGGGCGGCGCGGGCCGCGGCCGGGTGCGCGTGTGCCGGCGTGGTGGGTGCACTGTGGGTGGGATACCGCCGGCGTCGACGGTAGGTCATGCCCGTCATGTGTCCATCTTGGAACGCGCCGAGCCGTGCGCCGTAAAGAACTGACGCATGGCCTGAACGTAGGGGATCGCCGGCGTCCCGATGTAGCGCCCAGCCTTCGGCACGTCGCAGACGACGTTTGAGCAGGCGCCGATGATGGCGTCCTCGCCGATCGTGATGCCTGCCTTGATGAAGCAGTTCGCGCCAATCCAGACTCCGGATTCGATCCGGATCGGCAGCCGGCGATAGCTCCCGTCTTCGTAGTAGCGGGCAGCGCCGACCATGCGATGCTCGTGCGACAGGATCACGCAATTGGGGCCGATGCCGACGTGATTGCCGATCTCGATACCGCCAATCGCATCGACCAGAACATTCCGGTTCGTCGCGAAGTGCGTGCCGATCGTCAAGCCGTATGTATTTGAAAAGGTACAGCCCTGGCTGATCCAGCAGAACCCATCCAGCTTTTTCGTCGTCGCCTTGAGAAACAGATACCGGAGATATAAGCCGCTGACGCCAGGCCAGCTCCGAATGATCCACCACACGTATTCTTCGGCCGCGCGCCCGAAAAGCTGCCGCCAGGTGTACTGGCGGAAGATCCGCCAGGCGTTGCCGAACATCCAGTTCGAGGCGTTCTTATCTGAGGAGCTCATCGATTCCGGCGACGATCCGTCCGACACTGGACATCGTCATGATTTGCTCGTCGGAAAACTTGATGCCGAACTCTTCCTCGAGCGCCAGCATGAGGTTCATGTGCCGCAGTGAGTCCCAGGTGTCGAGCGAGTCGGCCGACGAGGTGTCGGTCACCTGCTGCTCGGCCACCCCCATGATCTGGCTGACCGCTCGCACGACGCGCGGCCGCGTGGTCGTTGAATCGGCCACCGTTCTCACTCCTTGGTGTGGGTCAGGTCCTCGAACGTCTCAATCCGCTTGAAGAATGCCGGCTCGGATCCCGAGAACGAGTCCAGCGACAGTTCGAGGCGCTGCACGGCTCCCGAGTCCACCGGCCGGAATCCGCGGGTCGGATAGAAGTCTGCCGCAATCTGGTTCTTCGCTGTCTTGATGAACTCCGCGACCGCAGTCCGGGCGCCGCGAGCCTTCGCGCGCCGGAGGCATTGTACGAGGAAGGCGTCCTCCACGCCGCGGCCGAGCACGCGGCAGGACAGCAGGAACGTGTCGATGATCGCGTCCGCGCCTTCGTATCGCAGGATGCCGACGCCGACGAGCCCGGCATCGCCGAACCGGTCCGACAGCCTCAGGCCCAGCACGTCGCTCGAGCCGCCGGCCGCCAGCCGCGTGATTTGTTCGTCCGAGTACCGCCGCGTCGTCATGTTGAACTGATTGGTCTTCTGGGTGAGCTGCGCCAGGCGCGGGATCGACAGCCGATCGGCGGGCCGAATCTGGACGACCATCTCGAGCGATCGAAAGTAGGTCTCGAGATCAGGGCTGTCGCCGCGCAGCTTCGTCCGCGCCGTCTCGGCCTTGTAGCTGGAGGCGCGGAGCCGATCTTCCTCCGAGAGCGTCAAGGTGTCGAACCATCCGGCCGCGGCGAGCCGGTCGCGATGCTCGACGGCGCTGTCGCGCGGCAGGTGCAGCACCTCGACCTCGGGCAGGACGCTGCGGACCAGCTCGCATTCGACCTCGCTGTCGTCGACGAACAGAAAGCTGTCGAGACCGAGGTTGAGCTCGGCGGCCAGCTCCCGGAGGTTCGTAGCCTTGTCGCGCCAGTTGATGCGCGCCGCGGCGATGTGCTCTTCGCGGAGCAGCATGTCCGGGTGGTTCCGGAACACTTCCCAGACGTCGGCCTCGTTGTTCTTGCTGCAGATCGCCAGAATCACGCCACGATGATGGAGACTGACGATTTCCTGCTGCAGCTCGTAGTAGGCCGAGCCCGGATACGTCCGGCCCAGCTTGATCCCGCCGAGGCCGTCTTCGCCGACGATGCCGCCCCACAGGACGTCATCGCAATCGAGCACGAGGCATTTTTTCTGTTTCCCCTTGAGCGCGCGGAGAAACGTGAAGTCCTGCTGGGCGATTTCCCGGAGCGCTTCGCGCGAATAGGGCGCCCGGCCGATGTGCCAATACCGCGCGTCGCGGAACGACGCCGCGCCGACGCGCGCGCGACAGGCGTTCATGTCGACGAGATAGGCGCTTCCGGCGCCGGCGAGCGCGGACCGCAGCCGTTCGTTCAGCTGCGCGACCACGGCCGTCTGCCCGTCGGCGCGCTGGCCGTCGAGGATGCCGAGCGCGGGCGGTAGCGGCAGCTCGAAGCTGTGCCAGAGGATCATGGCCGGCGTCTGGCGGCGGAGACCGGCCAGGACCGCGTCGATGAACGCGGCGATCTGGTCCACCTCCCGGCGCACGTCGGAGGCGCTGAGCGCGGAAAAATTGCGGGACAAGTTCCAGGAGAGGACGTCCAGCGCCGTGAAGAGGAGGACGCCCGTCGTCTCCTCGTTCAGGAATTCCCGGCGGCCGCCGACCGCTTCCTGAAACACCTGGTCGAATTCCCCGAAATGCACGCGCGCGTTGTGGCCCATCCCATAGGCCAGATAGCGCAGGTATGGCGCGATCGGTTCGAGCACGACGTTGCGCAGGATGACGAGGTCCAGGGACGGCAACGGCGCCAGGTCCGCGCGGCGCAGCGCGTCCTCGATCTCGGCCAGCGTTTTCAGTGGCATGTGTCCGGACACTCGATCTCCCTGATCACCTGACGAGAAACGCGGCGACCTTCGGCACGATCTCGCCGGGCGCGCCTTCGTACGCGGGCTCTTCGGCGTGTTCCATGACATCGAACCCGGCCGCGTCGAGATGCGGCAGCACGTCGCGCGGTTCCCAGTACAGATAGATGTGATCCGCCTGCGGCGCGGTAATCGCGACGGCGATGAAGCCGTACCCGCCGGGACGCAGCATCGCGCGCAGGCGCTGCAGGAACCGCACTGGATCGGGCAGATGTTCGAGCACTTCGACGCATTGCAGTCCCGGAAGCGGCTCGAGATCTGTCGTGAAGATGTCGCTGTCGAGCGACTGGAACGCGCCGCCGAGTCCCCAGCCATTCACGTGGTTCAGCGTGAACCGTCGCGACAGCGGGCTGGTGTCGATCCCGTAGCCGCGAATCCGCGGGTCGTGGCGGAGGGCCTGCACGCAGTAGAAGCCGGTGCCCGTGCCGACCTCGTAAAAACGCGGATCGTCCAGCGTCGCGAGCAGCGGGAGAAAGCGCGATCGATAGTGCTGGATCTGACGATAGTGATGCCGCCACAGGAACTGCGACACGAAGATGCCCGGCAGATAGACGTCGAGCATGTACGCGGCGTTCTGGTAGACGGTTCGCGACGCGTCGTCGTAGCTTACGTCCTCGTATTTCTTCGTCTTGTTGAAGAGCTTCTGGAGCCGCATTGCGTCGATGGAAAACTTCGCGTAGCCCGTCACGGCCTGCTCGTACGCCGCGGGGTTCGTGCCGAACAGCCGTCCAAGGTGTGCGTCGAAATCGCGCTCCCAGGAGGTCCCGAACGTGGATTGGACATCCAGGAACGTTTTCCGGAAGAGTGGAGCCCGGGCGAAGAAGATATCTCGAAAACGAGTGAGGTGCGGCAGGTCCACGATGCGGTCGAAATCCTCGAACGACATGATACGGCAGGCCCGGCGCCGATTCCGGCGTCGACCCCGATGACGATCTCGTGATCGATGGGGCGCTCGCGGCAGGCGGATTCGCCTGTTAGTCTAGACGCCGTGGCAATCGGCCCGTGGGGCCACGACGCGACCCCGACGGCTCCTCGCACCCTCCGCGCGACGCTCGTCGTCCTGGCGCTCGGCGCGATTGTCTGGTACGCCCCGCTGATCGGGTGGGGCCTGCCGTACGCGACGGCGCCGCAGCGCACCAAGACCTTCGCGACCGACGAGATCCTGCCGCTCGAAGCGCTGGCCGAGATGCGGAGCACGTTCGTCAGCGCCGCACCTGACCGGAACTTCGGCTATCCCTGGTGGCACTATTTCGTGGTCGCCGCCGCTCAGGCGCCGTACGTCGGCGCGCTGCTGATATCCGGCGACCTTTCCAATCCGCGGCCGGACTATCCATTCGGATTCTCAGATCCGGTCCAGGCGTTACGCGTGCTCACGGTGATCGGCCGCCTGGTCAGCGTCCTCATGGGCGCGGGCATCGTGATTGCGTCGTTTTTCTTTGCGCGTGCGTTCTGGGGCGACCTCGCCGGCAGTCTGGCGGCCTGTCTGACGCTCGTGAGTTATCCGATGACGTATTACAGCCGGACCGGCAATCTCGACGTGCCGGCGTTTTTCTGGAGCGCGATCGCGCTTGCGATCTTCGCGCGGGTGCTGACCGCCGGCGTGACGACGAGGCGCATCGCGTGGTTTGCGGCGTTTGCGGCGATCGGCGTCGCCACCAAGGACCAGTCGGCCGCGTTGTTCGTGCCGATGTGTCTGGTGCTCGCGCTGCCGCGCGTGGCGCGGCAATCAGATGAGCCGTATCGACTGAGGCCGCTGCTCATCGGCGTCGGTGTCGGGCTTGGGGCGTACGTGATCGCCACCGGCATGATCGTCGACCCGCAACGGCACGTCTCGCACGTGTGGTCGTTGCTCTTCGCTCCCGGCCGGCTGACGCGCGGGGCCGTGTACTTTCCACCGGCGCCATGGACGCTGGCAGCGACCGGAACCCTGTTCTGGGCATTCGTCTCCGGTGTGGCGTCCATGATGGCCCTGCCGGTTTTTGTCGCGGCTGCCGCCGGGTTCGCGATCGCCGTGCGCAGGAACCGCTGGCATCTGATCTGGCTGCTGCCCGCCGTCACGATCTTCATTGCGTTCATCCGTCTGCCGGGAAACATGGTCCTGCGATACGTCCTGCCGCTGACGCTCTTCGTCGACGCATTTGCGGCGTATGCCCTGATCTCTTGTCGGCGGACGCGGTGGCGGTGGGCGTTCGCGCCGGGACTGGCCGTGTTGATCGCGTCGCGAGGATTGGCGAGCCTGGATCTCAGCTACGCGCAGTGGCACGACACGCGCTACCCGGCAGCCGCCTGGCTTCGCGAGCATTACCGCCCCGGTGACGCGCTCGAGTACTTTGGCGTGACGGAAACGCTGCCGCCGCTCGACTCGACCGTCACGTCGCGGCGGGTCATGGGCCGCGAGAAATGGGTCGGCGAGCTGTCACATGGACCGGCGGTCCTCGACTACCTGCGCCGCGAAGGTCCGGCGTTCCTGGTTGTCATCCCGGATTGGACGAGCCGGCCGGGGATGGAGCACAGCGCGGATTGTCCACCGGAGGTTTACGCGGCGCTCGTCGAGGGGTCCGCCGGATACCGGCTCGCCGCTTACTTCGCGCCGGATTCGCTCTGGCCGCGGCCGGTTGCGAGGCCGCGGCTCGACAACCCGTCGGTTGATCCGCCGGTCCGGATTTTCGTGCGATCAAACACCGGCGGGCTCGACGATCGCGGCGCGTCGGGACGGCCCGGAGATGGGCGCGAATGACGGCGCGGTGGCGTTCGCCGATCTTCGTCCTGCTGCGCGCGGCCTTTGGCCTCGCGCTGCTCGTCTACGTGCTGCGATCCGGCGGCGCGTGGGCTTCACTCCGTGAGCTGTTCGGTATCGCCTGGCTCGTCGCCGCGCTCAACACGTTTCCGTTGATCGGCGCCGCGATCGAGAGCCTGCGCCTCGGCGCGCTGGTCGGCGCGCAGGGGCTGCACCTCGGCTTCTGGACCGGCTTCCGCGTGGTCTCCATCGGCGCGCTCTTCAACCTGTGGATTCCCGGCGGCACCGGCGGCGACGTGATGAAGCTGTACTACATTGCGGACCGGCACAGCGGGCGCGGCGTCGAGGTCGCGACAGTGCTCCTGGTCGACCGGGCGGTCGCGCTCTTCGCCCTGCTGACGCTGATCCTTGGCCTGCTGCTCGTCCAGCGTCCGCTCGCGTCCGTGCCGGCCGTGCGCGGCGCGTTGGTGGGTATCGCGCTGGCGCTGGCGGCGCTCATCGCAGGCACGGCGTTCGTGTGGTCGTCGCGGATTCGCGGCAGCGCGATCTATCAAGGTCTGCTCGCTCGGATTCCGCTCGGCCGCTACATCAGGCGTGCCGCCGACGCGGTCTACCGGTTTCGCGACCACAAACCGGCGATCGTCAAGGCGGCTCTGCTCTCCATTACCGGACATGCGCTGCTGGGCGTGACGCTCGCGCTCGCCGGCACCGTGCTGGTTCCCGGCGTCCCGCCGCTCACAGTCACCACCCTCTCGCTCCTCGGTCTCGTCGCCAACGCCTTGCCGATCACGCCAGGGGGCCTTGGCGTCGGCGAAGCCGCGTCCGAGGCGCTGTTCCGATCGGTTGGCGTCACGGGCGGGGCCAGCCTGATTGCGGCATGGCGTGCCGGCACGATCCTCGTGTGCGTGCTGGGCGCCGCGTTCTACATTCGAGGCATGCGCGATCCCGCGGCTCGCGGCGTGCGCTCGGGCAGCGAGTGGATCACTCGATGAGCGGAGTCCAGGCCGGTTATGAATCGGCCTCGGCGCGCGCGCTCGGCGTGAAGCACGCGATCGCCTTCGCGTTCGCCCGGCATGGGCTCGCGTCGCTCTTGACAGGCGCGGGCCTCGAGCCGGGCGACGAGGTCGCGCTGTCTCCGTTGACGTGCAAGGTCGTGCCGCTGGCGCTCCTCTGGGCTGGACTGCGGCCCGTCTACGTCGATATCAAATCCGCGACGCTGAACATCGACCCAGAGCGATTGGACAGCCGGCTCGGACCGAAGACGCGCGCGGTCATGTTTCAGCACACGTACGGGAGCGACGCCGGCCTGCGCGACGTCGCAAGCGTCACCGAGCAGCATCACCGCCTGCTCGTCGAGGACTGCGCGCAGTGCCTGCCGTTGAAGGACGCCGGCCATTCGCCGGGCGCAGCGGGCCGGGGCGCGATCTTCAGCAACAATCTCCTGAAACCGCTGCCGGCCGGCAGCGGCGGGCTCGTCACGACCGACGATGACGATTTGGCCAGGAGGATTCGGGAGGCGAGAGACCGGATGCCGGTCAGAAACTGGTCCAGCGCTGCCGTGCTTCGTGCGGAAACCTGGCTCTCCCGCCGGCTTGTAACGCCGTCATCGTACTGGCCAATTTTTGAGATGTACAGGCGGCTGAGCGCCAGTTATCGCGACCGTCCGCTCGCCGACCAAATCGCCGATGAAGTGGCCGGGTTGGCGTTCCGTCCAAGCGCGTTTCAGACGCGGGCTGGCGCGCAGTGGGTGGAACGCCTGCCCGCGATCGCGGCGCACCGGCGCGCGTGCTGCGACGACTACCGCGCGAGACTGTCGCAGCAGCCCGGCTCTCCGTCGATTGAACTGCCGCCAATCGTCAACGGCCAGCCGCTCTTGTATTTCCCCGTGCTGACCGGCCGCAAAACTGCGACGCTGGAGGCTGCGCGCGCGCGTCGGCTGCCGATCATTCCGTGGCCAGGGTCGACGGTCGTGTATCCGGTCGAACGCCGGGACGCCCTCCGCTCGTATGGCTACGAGCCGGGATCGTGCCCGGTCGCGGAGTCGATCGCGTCACGTCTCATCGGCCTTCCGACCGACCTGGATATCACCGTCAATCATCGTCAGCGGATTACCGTCCTCGTCGCCGAGGTTGCGGCGGCATGACCGGTCTTCCAGGCACCATCCGCGTGCGGCGGGAGTTTCAGGATGCGGAGTGGACCAGCTTCGTCGAAGCGCACCCGGACGCGACGCTGTATCACACGCTCCCCTGGCGCAGCTTCGTTGCCGACGTGTTCGGGCACGCGCCTCGCTACATGGTTGCGCACGAAGGCGATCGGCTGGCCGGGATTCTGCCCTTGTTCCACGTGCGCGTTCCGGTCCTCGGGTCCAAGCTGATCTCGCTGCCGTACGACATCGGGTCCGGCGGCGCGCTGGTCACCGCCGCGGCCGCCGAAGAAGCGCTGGCGCGCGAGGCGATCACGCTCGCGCGCGAATTGAACGTCGACTACCTCGAGCTTCGTCACGGATCGGACCGGCCCGCGCTGGCGCCGCTGTCGCTGCGAACGCAGACGCCCGTGCTCATCTCCGACATGGTCCTCGACGGCGAGACCGCCGTACAGGCCCGGATCGCGTCGGATCATCGCAAGGCCGTCCGGAAGGCAACGTCACGCGGCGTGACCGTCCGGCAGGCCGTCACGCTCGAAGACTACCGCGCGTTCTACGACGTGTACCTTCGTGTCTTCCGCGACTTCGGCACGCCGCCGTATCACGCGCGGTACTTCACAGAGTTGTGGAAGCGATTCCAGTCGGGCGGGGCCGCCCGGCTGTTCCTGGCCGACACGCGGGGCCGATGCGTCGGCGGCCTGATGATGTTCTGCTGGCAGCGCTCGCTCGTCAGCAAGTTTGCCGCGTGCCTGCCGGAGGCGGTGCCACTGCGCGCCTACGCCGCCCTCTATTGGCGCGCGATCGAGTTCGGTCTGGCCAACGGCTATCGACGTCTCAGCTGGGGCACCTCCTCGCGCGACCAGACCGGGTTGATTGAATTCAAAGAGCGCTGGGGCGCGACGACGCAGCCGGCGGTGTTGTACGACCTCGACGTGCGGGGGCGCGCACCGGACCTGGCGTCGTACTACGACTCCGGCGGTCTCGCGCGGAAAGTGTGGCGCCGGCTTCCCCTGGGGATCACCCGCGCCGGTGGGGCCGTTCTGAATCGGTGGTTCTGCTGACCACGTCGCGCGCGGCCGAGGGCATCCGCGCCCGCTGCATGAGCCAGAGCTCACGCTGGATGATGTTGCCCTGCTTGAGAACGACCCCCAGCACGAAGAACAACGCGCCGACGATGAAGAGCGACAACCCGAACAACATCGTGTACGCCGACACCTGCCGCAGGTAATACAGGACGAACGCGACGCCGACGAAGAACGTCCCGACGCCGAAGAACGCGAAGCTGATGAGCCACACGTACCGGACGGGATTGGCGAAGATGCTGAAGAGGCTGTGCGAGACGATCAGCCGGTTCACCTTCGACGAGCTCTTGCGCTTGACGACCTGGCCTTCCCGCTTGTGCTGCTTCCACTCGAGCACCGCCGGAATCTCGCGAATCTGATGATTGAAGGCGGTCGCCTTGAGGATCACCTCGAGGTGGAACTCCTTGCCGGGCTCGGTGAGCGGCAGCGATTGAATGACGTCGCGCCGGTACGCCCGGGTCATGCCCGTGTTCATCGTCACGGCGTTGGCCATGCAGAGCCGGATCACGCGATTGCCGAACCGGCTGATCCAGACGCGCTTAGCCGGGACGTTGCGGTAGCCGCCGCCGGGCAGGTTCGGACTCGCGACGACGATGTCGGCGTTTGGCCAGCGATCCATGGCGGCGACGAGCTCGTGGACGATCGTCTCTCCCCACGAGAGATCGATCTCCGTCGTCACGATCACATCCCCGCGAGCGGCCATGATGCCCGTGTACAGCGCGTGGCCGCGGCCGCGATTTCGCGGATAGCCGAGCACGCGCAACCGCGGGTTCTCGTGCGCGACGGCGTCGGCAATCTCGGCCGAATCGTCCGTCGATCCGTCGTTCACGACGATCAGCTCCCACGACGCGCGCAGCGTCCGGAGCTGCACCAGCATCTGCCGGATGGCGTGCTCGATGATGCCGCTCTCGTTGTAGAACGGGCAGACGATCGAGACTTCGACTCGATCGGGTGAAGAATCGAATTCCGTGCTCATGCCGCCCCCCGGCGATCGACCGCCATCCGGAACCACAATTCGAGCATCATCAGGCTGATGGCCTGCTTGACGAAGATGAACTCGCCCGTCTGCATGCTGTTGCGCACGCGGGTCACCGCTTGCGGTTCGAGCAGCCCGCGCGCTTTCACGGCGCGCTCGGACAGCGTGTCGGCCACGAGCTCCTGAAAGGCCGGCTCGGCGAGATAGCGCTCGGCCGGCACGTAGAAGGGCATCTTCCGGCGCCGCACCGTCGCCCGCGGCAGCAGGCGCGCGGCGTACTTCCGGAGGATGAACTTCGAGACGCCGCGGCGCAGCTTGAGCGACGGCGGCAGCCTCAGCGTGAACTCGACGAGCTCGTGATCGAGAAACGGCACGCGCGCCTCGATGCCGTGGGCCATCGACATCTTGTCCTGCTTCGTCAGGATGTCTTCCGGCAGCCACGACTCGTACTGCAGCGCCAGGATTCGATCGAGGTACGGCCCGTTCGTCGCGAGCGGCGGGATCGGACGAGGCCGGGCGCGGAGCGCGGCCTTGAAGTCATTCGTGTAGAGCGATTCCGTGTCGCGATCGTCGAACAACGAGATGAGATGGCGATACGCCTCGGGCAGGTGCGCGCCGCCGACGAGCGGCAGATAATCCAGCAGCTTGAGCTTGCCGCGATCGCCGAGCGCCGCCGGATACTGAAACGCCAGGTTGAGCGCCCCCGCCGGCGTCGCCTTGACGAGCGGCATCACGATGTTGCGCCGCACGGCGAGCGGGAGGTGCCCGAGATACGCGCCGCCGAGCAGCGCCTTGTGAAACAGGTAGCCGGCCATCGTCTCGTCGGCGCCCTCGCCGGTCAGCACGACGGTGACGTCCTGCTTGGCCCGCCGCGAGAGTTGATACATCGGAATCACGATCGGATCGCCAACCGGCTCGTCCAGATGCCAGACGATCTGCGGCAGCAGCTCGACGTCCGACGCCCGGCAGGAGATTTCCGTGTGCATGCAGCCGAGTTGGCGGGCCGTGGAAGCGGCCTGCTCGAGCTCGTCGTGCTCGAAGTCGAACCCGACGGTGAACGTCCGGACCGGCTGCGCCGTGAGGCGCGCCATGGCGGCGACAATCGTGCTCGAATCGAGTCCCGCGCTGAGGTACGCGCCAAGCGGGACCTCCGACATCAGCCGCCGGGTAATGCTTCGCTCGAACCGCTCCGCAAACTCCTCGAGATAGTCCTCGTCGCTCCGCCGCCCCACCGGCCCAATCGGCGTCGGGCTCCAATAGCGCGTGAGCGTGACGCGGCCGTTCTCCACCATGGCGTAGTGCGCCGCCGGCAGCTTGCGCACTTCGCGGAACAACCCGCCCGGACCGGGCACGTACCGCAGCGCGAGATAGTCGTGCACGGCCTGCGGGTCGAGCGTCGGCTCGAATCCGCCGTAGCGGAGCAGTGACTTGATCTCCGACGCGAACAGGAACGCGTCACCGGCCTCGACGTAGTAAAGCGGCTTGATGCCGAGCCGATCGCGGGCGATCATCAGCCGGCGTTTGATCCGGTCGTACAGCGCGAACGTCCACATGCCGGCCATTCGATCCAGGCAGCCGGCCCCGAATTCCTCATACAGATGCAGGATGACTTCCGAGTCCGACGCCGTGCGGAAGCGATGGCCGCGTGACTCGAGATCGCGGCGGAGATCGCGATGGTTGTAGATCTCGCCGTTATGAATGAGGACGAGCGACCCGTCCTCGTTCTCGATCGGCTGGCGGCCGCCGGCGACGTCGATGATGCTGAGCCGGCGATGTCCGAGTCCGACGCCGTCCGCGCAGAAATAGCCGTCGCCGTCCGGACCGCGATGCCGCAGCGCGTCTGTCATGCGCTGGAGCAGCCCGTGCTCTCGAATCCCGACGAAACCGCAGATGCCGCACATCGATCAGTCCACCGTGATATCCCGCGCCAGCGTCACGCCTGCGACGACGGCGCGCGGATCGATGGCGTCGGCCGGCCGCATGTCCGCGAGCTCATTGGCGATGAAGTAGCGCGACGACCCCATGTGGATCGTCGTGAACACCGATTCCCGCCTGAGCTCGGTCATGTCCGCGCCGCCGGGACCCGCGAGCTCGTCGCGGACGCTGACGCGGCGCTCGCCGAAATCGATGCGACGCTTGAAGCGGACGGGTACCGACCTGCGGCGATAGATGAGCGTCTTCACGAGCCGTGCCTTCAGCCAGCGACCGAGACCAGACAGCCGGCCCAGAGTGAGGGTGAAGATCCGGAACGCCACGAACAGGATCGGCGTCATCGTCGGCCGCGAAAACTGGGCGAGATCGCCCTCGACTTCGAGGCTCGCCTGGCCGGCACGCGTCGGACGGCCCGGGTCGTAATACTGGGTGGAGACCGAACCGCCCGCCCGAAGACGGCCGACGTAGCCGCAGTCGGCGTCGACCAACGCACGACGCTGTCGATCGAACACTTTCAGGACACCGCCTTTAGCCGTGCCGACGTACGCGTCGTAATGCGGCGTCCGCATTCGCGCGAGGCCGGCGCGCGGAAAAAACACCAGACCGGGATCGGCGTCCGGCTCGACGGCGCGCGCCGCTTCGCGCGGCGCCGACGCCGCCTGAAACGCGAACACGTAGTTGTTCAGGAACGGGAAGTAGTTGAACAGATCGATCGCGCGAAGGCCCGCCGCGGCGCCCGATGCGACGCTCGGCCGCAGCGCGTCGGCAATCCACGCCGAAGCCGGGTCTCGATGCGCGAGCATCTCGTAGGCCGCCGGGTAGTAGGTCTGCGTGTTCCGGCTGGCGTACTCGCCGCCGAGGCTGCCGTCCGGATGGACGAAATGCGCGAGGAACCGTGAGGCGCGGGAGAGAGACGCGGCCAACCGCTCGTCGCCGCTCAATTGCCAGCATCGAGCCAGGTAGAAGCTGCCGTGCGTCTGGTAGCCGGGATCGGGACCGCCGTATTCGTCGTACCACCCTTCGTCCGACTGGCGGCCCAGAATCTTGTCGAGAAAGTACCAGCTGCGCTCCTTGAAGCGCCCCTCGCCGGTGTGCCGGTAGGCCTGATACAGCGCGGCCGCGGCGGCGGCGAGATGGTTCGAGAGAAACCCGTGCGTCTCGTCGTTCGACGAGAGCCAGCCGCCAGCGCGCGCCAGCGTCGCCTGGGTCGTCTGCACGGTCTCCGCGGGAAGATCGCGGCCGACCAGCTCGAGCGCCTCGCCGACGTAAAACGACGTGAATGCGGTCGCCGCCAGCGAACGCTCGAATGGATACGCTTCGTCGAAGCTTCCGTCGGGGTGTTGAATCGAAGTCCAGAACCGGAACCCTCGATCGATCCACTCGAGCAGCTTCGGATTGCGGCAGTACGGACTGGAGGCGAGCGGCGTGGCGTAGAGAAACGACAGCACGCAGAGCGATTCCTGCAGGCGTGACGCCGGAAAATCAACGAACTTCCAGGCCCAGTAGGTGCGGTCGCCGCAGCCGGCCGTCGGACTGAGCGCCTCGCGATCCATCAGGCTCAGAACGCGCGGCGCCTCGTCGAGAATCGCCGCGGCGTACACCCCGGCCGCTGCGGACGCCGGGGACGCGCGTGCGCTCTCGCGAGGATCCGTCACCGGAATGGCGACCAACGATTACCTTTCCGCACCCGGGGCCGGCGCCGGCTCGTAGTCGACCGGCGCGCCCTGATCGAGGCTCTGGCGAATGAGAAACGTCGTCTCGGTCACGGCGATCAGGCTGGCCAGATCGATCGGCATCGGTCCGCCGCTGCGCAGCGCGGCGGTGAAGGCGGCCATTTCCTCGGCGTGTCCCTTCGCCTGGTTGAGCAGCCGGTGGCGCCGGCGCCGATTGTCGCGAAACATCGACAGGGTCCGGAAATTGTCCAGCTGCGCGGTCCGGCCGCCGCCGAACACTTCGATGTACTCCTTGGGCACAGCCGGATCGCCGCTCGCCATGTAGTGGATGACGCCGACGCCTCCATTCGCCAGCCGCAGCGTCACGGTGACGTTCTGCCGGCTCCGCGGGTCGCGGCCAACTTCTTCGGCAAACACGCGCGTCGGCAGCGCGCCGCCGAGAAACACGATCGTGTCCACGAAGTGACAGATCTCGCCGAGAATGCGGCCGCCGCCCTCGACCGGGTCCAGCACCCAGCTGTCCGCGGGCAGAGCGCCGGCGTTGACCCGATACGAAACGAACAGCGGCTCGGCGACGTCGGCAAAGAACTCGCGGCATCGACGCGTCAGCGGCGCAAACCGTCTGTTGAATCCAACCATCAGCCGCGGGTTGGCGCTTCTCTCCACCGCCTCCACGACGTCAGCGAGCCCGGCCGGGTCGAGCGCCAGCGGTTTTTCGACGAACACGGCCTTGCCGGCGCGAATGGCCGCGGCCGTGAGACCCGCGTGCTGATCGTGTCTGGTCGCGATCACGAGCGCGTCAACGTTCGGATCGACGATGATCTCGTCGGGATCGCTCGTGCAGTACTCCGCGCCGTACGTCGTTCCCACATGACGGCTGGTGAATCCAGAGGCCGTGCAGACGGCCTGCAGACGGACCCCGGACTGGGCGGTGAGCGCCGGCAGCAGGACCCCTTTTGCGAACTGGCCGGCGCCGATGACGCCGCATCGCAACTGACCATCGCGCGCCGGACGGGTTCCCGCCGCGGCTGCGGTCAGATTCACGCGCGAGCCGGGCGCGGGCTCCCCTTCGTACTCGAGCAGGATCGCGACGGCTGGTTCGGCCCGCTCTCCCGTCACCACCTGATACGCCGACTCGGCGTCGTCGATGGCAAAGCGGTGCGTCACCAGCGGCCCGAGCGAAATGTCGCCGCGTGCCACCAGATCGAGGAACGCCTGCATGTTGCGTCCCTCGGTCCAGCGCACGTACGCCGCCGGATAGTCCTGGCCCCGGATTTCGTAGGCCGGATCGTAGCGGCCCGGACCGTACGATCGGCTGACGAGCAGCGTCAGCTCCTTCTCGAAGAACGGCCGGCGCTCGATCGCCATCCCGACGTCGCCGACGACGATGACGCGCCCTTTGAGGCGCGACACAGCAGCCGCTTGCCGCATCGGCTCGTCCGACTTGGCCGCGGCGCAGAGCAGCACCGAATCGGCGCCCAGTCCGCCCGTCAGTTCCGAGACGATGCCCGCGAGCGCGCCGGCAGGCACGGCGTGATGCGCCCCGAGCCGCTTCGCCATGTCGAGCTTCGCAGGATCGATGTCCGACGCGATGACCGTCGCGCCGGCGCAGCGCGCGAGCTGGGCGGCGATTTGACCGACGAGGCCGAGACCGAGGACCACGACCTTGTCCCCGAGCGCGATCTCCGCCAGCCGCACGCCGTGCAGCGCAATCGTCCCGACCGTGACGAAACAGCCGTCGTCGTACGACAGCCCGTCAGGCATCCGGGCGGCGAGGTTGCGTGGAACGTAGTCGACTTCCGCGTGATTCGCGTGGCCGAGACCGGCGCAGGCGACACGGTCGCCGACGTGGAACCCGGTCGCGGCGGCGCCGACCTCGAGCACGTCGCCCGCACACGAATAGCCCAGCGGAATCGGCGTGCTCATCAGATTTCTGACGACCTTGTAGGTGCTCCAGTACCCTTCCTGCTTCGCTTTATTGAGCACCTTGCGAAAGAGATCAGGGCGATCCTTCGCTTTGCCCAGCGGACCCTTGTTGGCGAGCGCGATGACGGCGCGCTCGGTCCCGAGACTGATGAGCGATCGACGGACGCGGACGAGCAGTCCGTCGGGTCGCAGGATCGGTGACGGGAGCTCCTGGACCTGCAGTTTGCCGGTCTTCAGATTCTGGGTGACTGCTTTCATCGTTCGTGGCTCATCCGTTCCTTGCGCGGATTTGGGACCCAATCCGCGCTGCTGCGCTCGTCACCATTCGTGCACTGCGCCAGCATGTCGGCCGTGCTGACGATCGTGTAGTGCCGCCGCACCAGATTCAGCATCGCCAGGCACCGCGCCCGCTTGGTCTCGGCGGACAGATGCGACAGCGTGAACAGGCGCTGCCGGACGCCGCGGAGCCGGCCGCTCGGGAGCGGATCGGCAAAGTCCGTCAGATGAAACAGCAGCACCAGCGGCGTGCGCTGGCGCCGATAATCCGTGAGGCCGGCGCGGAAATACCAGTTTCCGAGCACCAGGCTGTACGACGGATGAAAGGGAAACGAGAATGGCCCGGCCGACGGCAGCGGCAGCTCGTACAGCGGCCGGCCGGCAAGCGGCCGGTGCGGGAGCGCCGGATGACGCTTCGGCTCGGCCAGCATCGACGAGTCGTACGCGTACCCGGCTTCGTTGATGAGCTCGAGGCATTCACGATCGATGTGAAATCCGGGTGCGCGAAACCCGCGCACGTCCGTTGCCAGCTCCGACTTCAGACACCGCAGGCTCTCGGTGATCTCACGGCGTTTGCCGGCGGCGTCGAGCCGCGTCAGCCGCCCGTGGCTGAACGAATGCGACGCGATCTCGTGACCCGATTTCACGGCCTCCTCGAGAAGCGCACGCTTCTTCGCGTCGAAGACATCCTCCGCGACGACGAAGAGCGTGGCGGCGACGTTCGCCTGCGCGAACAGATCCAGCGCGCCGCGCAACCCCGACTCGAACAACGGGTCGTCGGACGGGTCGTAGCGCCAGCCGTGCGCGCGATAGATGTGTCGCGCGCCGTCGAGGTCCAGATGGACGGCCGCGAGGTGCCGGCCGGTCGGAGAATCACGCACCATAGGCGGCGGCCCGCAGACCTGTCCCCGGGCCGCCAACGGGGTCACCATGAAGCAAACCTAGGTCCAAGGCCCCCTGAAGGGGGCCCCCGCAAATGCGCCCTGGGCCCGGTTTTCGGCCTGTGAACGGGGCGTCCGACGACCATTATCTCGAACGAGCGGGTTATTAGTCGCCTTGCGGCAGGTTTTTCTAATCAGGCAGAACGGGTGGCTTCGAAGAGGGCTTCCGCCTGCCGGGTGAGGACCGGCCAGTCAAACCGCTCGAGCACGGACTGCCGGGCCCGCGTGCTGAGCAGCGTTCGACGATGTGGATCCGCGAGAAGCGCGGGAACTACACGCACCAGTTCGTCCGGCGTCTCGCACGAGACCAGCTCCCCCGTGCGGCCTGCCTCGAGCGCTTCCGCTGTGCCGCCCGACAATCCGGCGATCACCGGCTTTCCACACGCCTGCGCTTCGATGAGCACGATGCCGAACCCTTCGAGATCCCAGTCGACGCGTCGATTCGGCAGTGCGAACAGGTCGCACTGCTGATAGCACTGAATCAGCTCGGCGTCTCCCGGGATGCCGCGGAACTGCACGAGGTCTTCCACCTGACACTCGGCCACGATCCGCTCCAGGTACTGACGCTCCCAGCCTTCGCCGATCATCGCGTAGAGAACATCCGGACAGCGGCGCCTGATTTCGGGCAGCGCGCGAATCATCATGTCCTGCCCTTTGCGCTTCTGGAGCGCGCCGACCGTGAGCACGACCTGGCGTCCGGTCCATCCGAGCCGCTCGCGCATCACCGGGTCGGGCGGCACGGGCGTGAATCGATCCGTATCGACGCCCGGATGCAGCACGGCGACTTTTTCAGCAGGCGCCTCTGACGTCTTGATCACGATTTGCTTCGTGTGGTGCGTGTTCGCGACGATCGATCTCGCCGCCGACGCGACGCGGCGCGTCAGCCATCGCAGTTCGAGACTCTTGTCGGCGAGCGTCAGCTCCTCGCCGTGCGCGAAGCACGTGAACGGCACGCGCTGCCGCGCCTTGACGAGCAGCGCGAGCAATCCTTCGGGCAGACATCGGCCGCAGTGGATGACGTCAGGCTGAATGCGCGCGACGAGCCGATTGAGCGGCGCGAACCTGCGGATGTACTGCAGCCCGCCGCGTGGATCGAACAGTCCCCAGTCTCTGAAATGGAGCGGCATCCGGTGGATGGGCACGCCGGCGGTCGCGTCGAACTCGGCCGCGCCGGGCACGACGTCCGCGATCACGTGGATCTCGTGGCCGCGCAAACGGCGGTGCAACTCCCACAACCAGCGCCCGCTGCCGCCGATTTTTGGAGGGAAGATCTCCGAGAGCAGCAGAATTCTCACAAATCGCCTGAAGCGGCCACCCGGCTGCCGCGGATGACCGCCGGCGCCATCACTATTTGATCGCGCAGGTGAAGCCGTCGAATCCAGGACGCGACGTCTGGCAGGGCGCGACAGAACCGGCGACCGCCACCTTGTATCTCGACCACGCGTCGGAATTCGTCAGGCCGGACGCCGGCGCACCGACCAGGTCGGGACCGCTCGCCGGAATCTTGAAGGTCGGCGCCTGCTCCTTGTAGTACACCCTGAAGCTGTCGCCCGGCTTGTTGTTGTAGTCGTAGACGATCAACTCGTCGCGCACGATCAGGTTGGCGTTGGATCGCTCCGTCCGGTACGCCATCTCGACGTCCATCTGATCGCCGCCGGCGCCGCTCACCCGTCCGAACCGGACGTTCTTGATCGTCGTGATTCGCGGCGGCAGCATCGCGCCGCCGCCGGTCACGCCGTACATCGTCGACGCCTGAATGTTGATGAGGTTCCTGAGCACGCCGCCTTCGATGAGGAGCGTGCCGGGCTGTGAGCCGTAGATGTCGCGCGTATCGCCGACCTTGGCCGGGAGGATGATGCCGACGCGAAGTCCCTGGATGTCGGGGTTGCGGATGACGGTGTTTCTGACGAGATAGTCGCCGAAAAACAGGCCCCAGGCGGTCTCATTGCCGTTCGTGAGCGCGGTGCGATCGCCGCGCTGCGTCCAGCCGTCGATCACGACGCGATTCGATCCGTAGCTGTAATAACCCTTGGTGCCGAGATGCCAGAGCGTCGTTTTCAGGAACACGCTTTCCGGCACGTCGTAGACGTCGATGCAGCAGTTGGCGCCGAGGTTCCAGACCGTGAGCCCGGCACGCGAGGCGTACACCTCGTTGTTGGCGAATTCCAGCACCGGCGTGGCCATCATGTTCACGCCCTTGCCGGGTTCCGCGCCCTGCTTCGACGGCGTGTCCACCCTCGTGACGTCCACCATCATGTAGGTCACGGCAAACGAGTTCGCATTGGCGCCGACGTTGTTGCGGACGTAGTTGTTGGGCCCGCGGAACCAGAACGCCGAGCCTTCATAGCCCCAGTCCTTCGTCTCGCGGCGCTCGTCGGCGCGCTCGGTCCCGGTGCCCCACGAGCGCACGACGAAGTTGTGGTCGAACACGTTGCCCGTCTCGGAGCCGTCCTCCGTCATGATGCCGGCGCCGCCTGTGTTGTAGACCACGTTGTCGCGAATCAGTCCGTAGTGCGAATCGTGAACGGTGATCCCCCACTTCGTCCCGCCGTCGATGGCGTTCCCGATGAGCGTGAACTGGTATCCGTTCGGCTGCGGCTTCGCCGGCCCGTACGTGTGGTGCATGTGCAGCGAGTACCGCCCGATGTGATTCTTCCTCGAATCGAGCGGCTGAATCGTCGTCCGGCCCAAATCCTTGAACAGCACGTAGCGAATGTCCACGTCGGCGCGGTGCATGAAGATCACGTGTCCCCGCGTCCCCTTCGGATTCTCGGATCGCACGATGACGTTGCGCGTGAGGTTGCCCACGTGCGGCAGGAAGTCGAGCGCGCCCTCGGCGTCGCGCGCGCCGGGATGATCGAAGGCCAGCGGCGATCGAAGACCGACGGCCCCGCCGCCCGCGGACGCCGCGACCAGCTCCTCCCATTGAGGCTGGTACTGCGGATCATTGTCGCGGAATGGATTCGTGCCCGGCAGAATCAGCCGCGCGGATTGCCACCCGCTCATCACCGGATTCGCCAGCTTCAAGGTCGTCTGCCCGGCCGCCGGTTCGGCGCCGAGCCGGACGAACGTCGGCTCGACGATGGCGCCGTGCATCGTGATCGTCCCGAACCCGATCAGCGCGGTCCCGTACTGGTCCGGATCCGCTTTCGGATCGAGCGGCACGTCCGCGATGATGATCTCGGCGGTAACGCCTGGAGCGATCGGCGCGTCCTCGCGTCCGACTTCGAGCAAGCCCGCCGGCAGGACTTCGACGACGCCCGCGACGAGCCGGGTGTTGAGGGCCGGCCGGAACGAGAGCGATCCTTCGATCGCGATCGCGGCAAGCGCCGCGTCGCTCACGACGTCGTAGGTCACCGCGATGCGGGCGGGAATCCGCACGACGTCCCCGGCGGCCGGCGGGCGGCCTGCTGACCAGGTGCCAGGCTCGGACCAGGGACCGCTGCGCACGGCGCGATTCGTGGGATTCATCGCGAAGTCGGGCACGTCGTGCGGCAGACCGGCCTTGTGCACGTGCTGCGCGGCGGCGACGCCCGGCGCCAGGACGGCGGCAACGATCGCGGCGCAGGCGATGCGCACGATCGATCGCGACCGGAATCGAGTCGGCCCTTCGAGAATCATGAGAAGACCTATCTACCGCTTATACCCGGCCAGCCGGAGCACGTCAATTACCAGAACCAGACCACGAGCCCGGCAATCGCCGCGAGACCCGCAAGAATGGCGCCCTGCGCGGCGCGGCGCAGCGCTCGCAATTTTTGTGGTTCGAACAGGCGGGGCGGCGGACCAGTGAACGCCGGGGCAGGCTCGCGGGACTGCAGCGACGCCGCCTGCTGCTGGAACCATCCGTAGCGGAAACCGTTCGACAACAGGAGCACCACCGGCCTCGTCAGATGGCGCGTCGCGCTGGCCGTCAGGAAGCTCACGGAGTAGTCGAAGAAGAATCGCGCGCGCTCGAGGAACTGCTCGCGTTCGACTCCTGACGAATGCCGGGCGGCCCACAGAAACACCTCGGCCTTGCGGATATCCTGCGCGGCCCACGTTTCGGTCGGAAACTCGAGCACCTCGGGACGCTCGAGGTACGGCCGTTCGTTCGCGACCATCCATCGCGCGTAATGGAGCAGGCTGGCGCGCGCGTACGCATGCATGTCGTCGCACTCGCGGCACTCCTCCTTGATCTGCAGGTAGGTGCCAAGGACCTGGAGGAAGATCGTGTAGAACCAGCGGCGCTCGGTGTCGAGCAGGTTTCGCGCCTCGAGATCGTCCTGCGGATGAATGCAGCGCTTGATCAACTCCTCCGCCTTGGCGCGGAACTCCGGCGCCTTCGACAGCCTCGCGGCGACGAGACACGCCAGGATCGAATTGGCGGCGCCGCGGCCCGGGCCGTGATAACCCGTCGAGCCGGACGCGCTCGCGAGTCCGGTCGCGCCGCCGGCCAGCCACCGGAACACGGTCCGCCGCCCGTCGTCCATCTCGATGACCCAGCGGCCGAGAGCGATCGCGGAGTCGCGCGACGCGCGCTCGCCGGTCATGAAGTAATGGAGCATCAGCCCGGCGTTGTAGTTGTGCTCGGAACCGGGGCCGCCGCCCGGCATCCCGCGAGGATACGTGCGATGCGTCGACGTCCCGGCGTCCGTGTAATGGCACGTGTGCCAGAACAAGCCGCCGCTGTAGGCCGTCTTGTCCTCGCGCGTCCGGTAGATGTCGATATCGCGGACGTGACGCGCGAGGTCGATCATCAACTGCCACCAGCGGGGCTCCCCTGTCGTGAGGAACTGCATCGCAAAGCCGGCGACGGCGTCGTACTGGTTGTTGTAGTGCGAGACGAACGGCTGGTCCGGCGGCTGAAATGCCGACTCGTGATCGCCGTGGAGATCGCCGTAATTGCGCCAGCCGTACTCGTCGGCCCGTTCCCGCTTGCGCTCGAATCCGGTGACCGGATCGAGGCCCAGGTTCACGAGATCTCTGTAGGAGCGATTGGGATCATCGGCCGCCGGAATGAGACCCGCCACGGCGCCGGTTGCGCAGCACCACGCGGGAGGCGGATAGACCAATAACGGATCGTGGCACCACGCGAGCGGCGGATCCGACACGCGGTCGGTTGCGAATGCGACGACCAGCACATGGGTTTTCTGCTCGCCACCCTGCAGCTCGTAGGTGTCGGCCGCCTGGCGCGGAAAGAGACCGATCTCGATCGTGCGTCCCTCGACGCCAATCGCGCGCGGAAAGTGCTGCCAGAACTGCGGCAGCGTGACCGCCATGCCGGCGCGATCGGTCTCGACCGTCACGAGGGGTGACGCGCGGAGCGCCGTTCGCTCGGCACCGCCGGATCGAAGACGGTAGCCGCGGAACCGCATCGGCACTTGTCCTTCACGATTGCGATGGATCGCACCGTTCCAGTGCTCACCGCCGCTCGACTCCTGGTAGATCTCGAACGGCGGCGTCACATCGGCGAGCGGCATGCCGGCTTCCGGCGCACAGCGCACGCGGCGGATGTCGTCAGCGCTGGTGAGAAGCACCGCCGCCGACCGGAGGTGAAGCGAACCTTTGTCGCCGAGAATCCATTCGCCGTTGGCATGCTGCGCCCGGCGGCGGTTGAGGAGCGTGATCTCCACGCGCGCGGTGGCGCTTCCCGCAAACAGCTCGACACGGCCGAGGACGTCGAGCGGCGATGCATCGGGAGCGACAGCGCGCAGTTCGATCTCCGCGCGAACGGGACCGCTCTCCTGCACGCGAACATCGCCGATCCGGAATGCGAGCAGCCGATCGCCAATCGCAACCCTCAGTCCCGACGCCTCGGCGTCCACGGGATGCGCATCACCAACCGAGATCGACGCGAATGGAAAGGATCCCCCCGTCTCGAAGCGGAACGTCGCGATGCCCGTGTCGATCGACACGGCACCAGCGCCTGCTGAGACGCGTACTTTGTGAACTGTCGTCCCCGCGTCGCGCGAATCGCCCGTTGCTCCTGAACCGGACGCCCCATCTGTGCCGGTGTCGGCGAGCGCATCGACGAGCGCCCAGCGAATGGAGCCGTCCGGCCACGAATCGAGCGCGCGGACCTGCAGGGCGGACGCGAGCCGAAACGGCGGATCGAGCTCGATGTCGGCCGGCGAAAACGCCCCGCCCGCCGGGAGCGGAATGCCAATTTTGATCGGTTCGCCGCGCCGCTCCGGAGCCCAATCGATCGGATTCAGCCCGCCGAGCGGAACGCGAATTGAATTATGGGTATCCGCCACGCGAAGGTCTGAGGGTTCAGAGGCAGTATGTCGAGACAGAACCGACAATAGTCGTCAGTTCCCATGACTTTTGTCTTCTCATCGGATGGCCGGTTGGCGCTGCGGATTGCGCTCGCGCTCGGGCTCGTGGTTCGCCTGGCGATATTCTGGCACACGCCGACCCTGGGAACCGAGATCGAGGACGAGCAGCATTACGTCCAGCTCGCCCGGAACATCGTGGCCGGCAACGGATTCGCCTGGTCGGCGAGTCAGCCGACGTCGATCAGGCCGCCGCTCTTTCCCGCGCTCGTCGCGGGGATCTTCTCGGTTGCGGGCACCGGGAATCTCCAGGCCGTGCGCGCCGTCCAGATCCTCCTCGCGCTCCTCACGGTCGCGGTGATCTGTGAATTGGGCCGCCGGACGTTCGGCGCCGCTGCGGGCCGGTACGCGGCCGCGATCTATTTCTTGTATCCGTCGTTCGTTTTCTTCAACTTCACGATCCTCACCGAAACGCTCTTCACGCTGCTGCTGATGACGTTCGTCCTGCTGACGGTCATGGTCGCGCAGAAGCCGCGAGCGCTGACGGCGCTCCTCTGCGGTCTGACGCTCGGGCTCGCCGCGCTGACGCGCAGCGTCCTCTGGCCGCTCCCGCTGATCCTCTGTCCGCTGCTGGCCGTGCTGCTCCGCGGCTCGATGCGGACGCGGCTCGCGATTCCTGCGCTGGTGCTCGCCGGATATGCCGTCGTCATCACGCCGTGGGCCGTCCGGAACACCCGGCTGCAGGGTGTCGTGACGATCGTCGACACGATGGGCGGCCTGAATCTGCGCATGGGCAACTACGAGTACACGCCCGACGATCGCATGTGGGCGGCGGTGTCGCTGACCGGCGAACAGAGCTGGTCGTACCCGCTCGCGCAGGAGTTTCCGGGCCAGCATCTCACCGAGGGTGAGAAGGACAAGTGGGCGCAGCGCAAGGCGATCGAGTACATGCGAACGCACCCGGAGACCACCCTCAGACGATCGCTGATCAAGTTCGCCGATTTCTGGGGGCTGGAGCGGGAGTACGCCGCCGGCGTTCAGCAGGGCATGTTTCATCCGCCGATGTGGCTCGGCGCGGCAGCCTCGCTGCTCATCGTGGCGACGTACCTGGCGGTCATGGTGTGCGGCGTCGCGGGAGTCTGGCTCGCGCCGCCGGCGTGGCGGATGCAAGTTCTCCTGCTCCTGCCGGTGGTCGTCATCACCGGCGTGCACACCATCGTCTTCGGCCACTCGCGGTATCACATGCCGCTCATTCCGTTGTTCGCGCTGTACGGGTCGGCGTTGCTCACGACGCAGAGCCTCGCGGCCTGGCGCGAGCGGCGCCCGGCGGTCGTCGGCGCGGCCGCGACGGTGCTGATGCTCGTCGCGCTGTGGGTCCGGCAGATCGTGCTCGTCGATGCCGGACGGATCAAATCGCTCCTCGACCATGTCGGCTAACGTCGTTCACGCCATCGATCGGCGGACGATTGTGCCGCAGTCGTCGGGCCGGGGTCTTCGCAACCCGCTCGACGAGACACGGAAGATCCGCGCGGTCCTCTTCGATCTGGACGGCACGCTCTACCGGCAGACGCCGCTGCGATCGCTCATGGCGATGGAGCTGCTGACGCTGCCGCTTTCCGGATTGGTGAAAGCGCCGCAGCGCTGGGCGGCGCTGAGGACGTACCGGAAAACGCAGGAGCACCTGCGATCGACGGACGCGCACGGGTCGGCGGCGGCCTTGCAACTTGCCGCAGCGGCGCGCCGATCGGGATTGCCTCAGGCGGAAGTCGAGCGGCTCGTCGACGAGTGGATGCTCACGCGGCCGCTCAAGTACCTCCGGCTTTGCCGCGCGAAGGGTCTGGACGCGCTGCTGCAGTTCCTCGATCAGGCGGGCGTGCCGGCCGGCGTGCTCTCCGATTACCCGGCCGAGTCCAAGCTGCAGGCGCTCGGCCTTGCCGGTCGCTTCAAGCCGGTGCTCTGCACGAGCGCGCCGGACGTGGCCGCACTGAAACCAAGCCCGCGGGGATTTCTGCTCGCCTGTCGATTCTGGCGCCTGACGCCGGGCGAGGTGCTCTACGTCGGCGACCGGCCCGACGTCGACGCGGCAGGCGCCTCGGCGGCCGGCATGCCCTGCGTGATCATCGGCGGCCGGCTGCAGACCCGGCGCCGTCCCGGTCGTTATCTCCGGCTTGGCTCACTCGAAAGGCTCCTCGATGTCCTTGACGATCGCCGCTGAACGCCGTGCGCAATCCTCGATCTGGCCGTACGTCCAGATCGCGCGCGTCGACCATTGGTTCAAGAACGCCTTCATGCTTCTCGGCGTCGTGCTGGCCCTGTTCTACGAGCCGTCGCTCGTCAGCTGGACGAGTCTGCTGCCGCTCGCGGTGGCGGTGCTCTCGACGTGCCTGGTGGCGTCGAGCAACTACGTTCTGAACGAACTGCTCGACGGACCGCGGGACAGCCTGCATCCGAACAAGCGCAATCGTCCGGTACCCTCGGGCCGCATCCGTCCCGCGCTGGCCTACATCGAGTGGCTGGCGCTCGCAGCCGCCGGTTTCGCGCTGGCGCTGTCGCTGAACATCTATTTCTTTGCGTCGGCGCTGGCGCTCTGGATCATGGGGATCGCCTACAACGTGCCGCCGCTGCGGACCAAGGAGTGGCCGTACCTCGACGTCCTCAGCGAGTCGGTGAACAACCCCATCCGCTTGTTCCTCGGTTGGTTCGCGCTGGTCACCATCCGCGTTCCGCCGCTGTCGCTCGCGATTGCGTACTGGATGCTCGGCGCCTTCTTCATGGCGATGAAACGCTTCGCCGAGTACCGGCACATCGGCGATCAACGCGTCGCCGCGGCGTATCGCCGATCGTTCGAGTTCTACACGGAGGAGCGGCTGCTCGTCAGTCTGTTCTTCTATGCGACGACGTGCGCCCTGTTTGCGGGGATCTTCATCGTCCGGTATCACCTCGAGCTGATCCTGTTCACCCCGATCGGCGCCGGCGTGTTCGCCTACTACCTCCACATCGGACTGATGCCGAACAGCCCCGTGCAGAATCCGGAGAAGCTGTACCGCCAGCGCGGCTTCTTTGCGTACATGCTGTTTGCGACGGCGATCTTCATTCTGCTGATGTTCACGTCGATTCCGGGCCTGTACGAGCTGTTCAACGTCGACCCCGCCAGAATGGAGCCGCTCTGGACGCTGGGAGGCCGTTAGGTGCCCGGACTCGTCGGGCACGTCGGCACGAAGGGCCGCGACGACACGGCCCGCAGATTTGGCGCCGCGCGCGATCGCATGCGGCGCCATCCGAACGTCTCAGTCGAATCGATCGAGGCGCCGGATGGATCCTGGCTGCTCGGCCGCGTCCGGCTTGGTTCCGCGTCCGATCCGCAGGCGGGTACGACCGCCGGCGCGCCGCTCGCCGTGTTCCACGGTGTTCTTCACAACGAGGCCGCGCTTCGAAAAGAACTGACCTCCACGGCGGCTGTCGATTCGATTGCGTCGCTGCTCACCGAGCTGTACCGGCAGCACGATCTGGGATTCGCCGGGCGCCTCGAGGGTGAGTTCTGCCTCGCGCTGATCGATTCGCAGCGAAGCCGGCTGCTCCTCGCGACCGACGCGCTGGGCAGTCATCCCATCTACTGGCACGCCGACAGCGAGGGTCTGTCGTTCAGCTCCGATCTCTCGGCCGTGCTGCGCGCGACGCCGGCAGCGCGTCTCGATCTCCGGGCGGTGGCGGACTATCTCACGCTCGGCGCGGTGCTCGGCGAGCGGACGCTTGCGGCGGGCGTTCGATTGCTCGACCCCGGCACGATGCTGGTCTACGACCTTCGAGACCGGCGCGCGACGCTCCATCCCTACGTGAATCTCGCGTCGCTGTTCCAAGAGAAGGCGACCGACCACGCCGGCTATCTCGAGGCGGTGCGGGCGGCGTTTCAGGAATCCGTCGCCCACGCGCTGGACACCTCGCAGCCGATCGGCCTCTCGTTATCGGGAGGACTCGACAGCCGTGCGATTCTGAGCGCCATCAACGGCCGGACGTCGGCGCTTCGTACGTACACCCTCGGCGTCGCCGGATGCGCCGACCAGGTCATCGCGGCGCAACTCTCGCGCGTCGCGGGCACGCAGCATCGCTACTTCGAGCTGGACGAGAGGTATCAGCGCGACTTCCTCCCGAACATGGCGGAGATGGTCTCGCTCACCGACGGCATGTACCTGAGCCACGGCCTGACGGAAATGCTGGCGGTGCGATTCCTGAGTCAGACGGACATCGGCGTGCTGCTGCGCGGCCACGGCGGTGAGCTGGCCAAGGCGCATCTCGCCTGGCCGCTCCACACGGATGCCCACGTGTATGAGCTGGAGTCGGTCGAGGAGCTGATTCCGTATCTCAGCGCGCGGGCGAACTACGTCACGCCCGATCTGCCGCTGTCGCGGATCCTGACGCCCGAGGCGCACGCGGTGTCCGGCGACGGCGCGAGCGAGTCGTTTGCCGTCGCGCTCGCAGGCACACAGCTCTCGCCCGCCGAGTGCTGCAGCTACCTGTATCTCCGCGAGCTCAATCGCCGGTTCACGATCCCCTCGATCGAGCTGTTTCGGAGCCGTGTCGAAGTCCGGCTTCCGTATCTGAACGTCAGGTTTCTGAAGGTTCTGCTCGCCGCGCCGTCGAAATGGCGCGACAGCACCGAGATTCATCGCACGCTCACCGCGTCAGGTCTGCCCGGCCTGCTGAAAGTCCGGAACTCGAACACCGGCGCCGCCGCCGACGCGGGCCCGAAAGCCGAGTTCGCGCTGGACAAGGTGAACACCCTCCTGAAGCGGCTGAACGTGCACGGATACCGCCACTATCACAACTTCGACGACTGGATGCGAAAAGGGCTGCTCGACAGTGTCGAGGCCGAGCTCCTGGCGCCGTCCGCGCGGGTGCAGACGTTCGTCGACCGGCGCACGCTTCAGGATCTCGTCCGGCAGACCCGCGCCGGCGTCGCCGATCGCGGCTACCTGTTGCAGGTGCTGCTGATCCTCGAGCTCTGGCAGCGCGAGAACAGTATCGGAGCGGCCGCGTGACAGCCGCGCTCACAACCAGAATCGCCGTCGCCGCGATCGCGGCGGCCGTCCTGCAGCCCGAGCCGGCGATCCGCGCGTGCCGCCGCTGTGGCTGGACGCCGCACAATGGGCCGACGGTCACCGTCGCCACGGTGGCGGAGCTCGAGCGCGCCGTCGCCTCGGTCAAGCCCCGCGACACGATCCTGCTGGCCGACGGAACGTACGCGCTGCGAAGAACGATCGACATCGCCACCGACAGAGTCACGCTGCGCGGCAAGAGCGGGGACCGGTCGAAGGTCGTGCTTCAGGGCCGCGGGATGACGTCGGCCGATCCGGTCGGCGTCGCGATCTCCGTGAGCGCGCCGAATGTCACGATCGCCGATCTCACCGTGCGCGATGTGAAGTTTCACGCCGTACAGGTGCGAGGCGAGAGCGGTGCGGCCGGCTTCACGCTGCACAACGCACGGCTGCTGGACAGCGGCCAGCAACTGCTCAAGGGCAGCGTCTCGGAAGCGCCGGTTTACGCCGACTTCGGCGTGATCGCCTGCTCGGACTTCGAGTACACGACGAACGCGCCGAGCGATTACACGAACGGCGTGGATTTGCTCGCGACGCGCGCGTGGGTGATTCGCGACAATCATTTCTCTCGAATCCGCGGCCCTCAGTCGGTGGGCTTTCGCGCGGGTCCGTCCATCCTCGTCTGGTGGGCCGGCGTGGACACGATCGTCGAACGCAACCTCATCGTCGATTCCTATCGCGGCGTGACGTTGGGTCTGACTGACGAGCTTCCCAAGGGCGCGCGAAAGGGTGAGCGCACGTACGATCACACCGGCGGCTGGATTCGCAACAACGTGATCGTGAACCTCAACCCCTGGGCCGACGCTGCGATTGAAGCCAACGCCTCTCGCGGCGTCCGGATCGAGCACAATACGGTGCTCGTCGAAGGCAAGGTCGGATGGTCGATCGACGTGCGCTTCCCGGCGTCGGACGCCCTGGTGCGCAACAACCTCACCAATCGCCGGGTTTTCCAGCGTGACGGCGCGACGGTCAGCCTGGAAGGCAACGTCATGAGCGCCCGCGCCGCCTGGTTCGTCAACCCCCGCACGGGCGACATGCACCTGACGTCCGCCGGGCGGCCGGCCATCGATGCCGGTGTGCCAATTGCCGATCTGACCGATGATTTCGATCGTGGCGTGCGGCCAGCGGGGCGCGCGCCCGACGCCGGCGCGTTCGAGATGGGATCGCCGGCGCCCCGGCCGGGAACAGGATCACGGAAATAGGCATATCGGATGGCGCGTCCAGTCGGCTCTTCGGAGAGGCACGCTCCGGTCGTGTCCTTTATCGTGCCCGTGCGGAATGACGCGCGGCGGCTCGAGCACTGCCTTCAAAGCGTGCAGACGGGCCGGGAGACGGCCGCCGTCATCGAGCTGGTCGTCGCCGACAACGGCTCGACCGACGAGTCGGCGGCGGTCGCACGGGCGGCCGGCGCGACCGTCGTGTCACTTCCTGGCGTGCGCCTCGGCGAGCTCCGCAATCGCGCCGTGAATGCCGCGCGCGGAGACGTCCTGGCGTTCGTCGACGCCGACCACGAAATCGGTCCCGACTGGGTCGCGGCGGCCGTGAGCGTCTTGGCGGACGATGGCGTGGCTGCGGTCGGCGCGCCGTGCCGCCCGCCATCGCCGGCGACCTGGGTTCAGCGGTTGTACGATCGGCTGCGGCGTCATCCCGGCGGGCAGGAAGCCGTCGACTGGCTCGGCAGCGGGAACATGGCCGTCCGCCGCCCGGCATTCGAGGCGGTCGGCGGATTCGACACGTCGCTCGAAACCTGCGAGGACGTGGACCTCTGCCGGAAGCTTCGCGCGCGCGGCTACCGGCTGGTCGCGGACGCGCGGATGGACAATGTGCACTACGGTGATCCGCGTACGCTTCGGCACGTCTTCTTCGGCGAAATGTGGCGCGGACGGGACAACGTGCGCGTCAGCCTTCGCGCGCCCCGGTCGGCCCGCACGCTCGTGAGCGCGGCCATTCCGGTCTTCAACCTGCTCGCCCTCGTCATCGTGGTGATTGGCTTGTTGTCGGGGACCGCCGGTGGATGGACGATCGCCGCCGCCGCGGCTCTGGCGGTCCTCGTGTTGATGGGGCTGCGAGCGTCGCTGATGCTCGGCGGCGCGTCGCGCGACTTCCCGCGCGCGTTTGCGGTCGCCGCGGCCTACGAGCTTGGCCGCGCGCTGGCGCTGACGGCGCGTGCCGGGTACGGCCGCCGGCGCCGGGGAGCTGCGGCGTGAACGGCGGCCGCCTCTCGATCCTCGAGCTGCGCAGCGTCCGCGGCACCGGCGGCGGACCCGAGAAGACGATCCTGTTCGGGACGGAGCGAACCGATCGGTCGCGCTTCGCGGTCACGGTCTGCTACGTCCGCGACCTTCGTGACCCCATTTTCGGCATCGACGATCGCGCGCGTCAGCTGAACATCGACTACGTCGAGATTCATGAGCGTCACTCGTTCGACCCGACAATCTGGCCGAAGCTCGCGGCGCTCGTTCGCGAGCGCCAGATCGACATCGTCCACTCGCACGACTACAAGACGGACTTGCTGGCGCTCCTGCTCGGCCGTCGCCTCGGCGTGCTCACGCTCTCGACCGCGCACGGCTGGACCGGCCAGAGCGCGCGCGAACGGTACGTGTACTACCCGGCCGGCAAACGCCTGCTCGCGCGATTTCCGCATGTCATCGCCGTCTCGAGCGACATCCGCAACGAGCTCGTGCGCCATGGCATGGACGAACGCCGGATCACGGTGATCCTCAACGGGATCGATCCCGCGGCGTTCACGCGCGCCGACAGCCGGCGCACTGCCATGCGCCGCGACCTCGGTCTGCAGCCGCACGACTTCGTCATGGGCGCCGTCGGCCGGCTCGAGCGCCAGAAGCGTTTCGACCTGCTGCTCGAAGCGTTCGCGCCACTCGCCCGCTCCCGTCCCAACCTGCGTCTCGTGATCGTCGGCGACGGCAGCCTTCGCGGCGAGCTGGCCACGCTCGTGTCCCGGCTCGGACTCGACGCGTCGTGTGTCCTGGCGGGACACCGGCTCGACATCGCCGATCTGCACAACGCGTTCGATCTGTTCGTCCAGTCGTCCGAGTACGAAGGGACGCCGAACGCGGTCCTGGAAGCGATGGCCATGAGCACCCCCATCGTCGCGACGGACGTCGGCGGTACCGCGGAGCTGGCGGCCGACGACGTGCACGCGCTGCTCGTGCCGCCGCGCGACGTTGGAGCGTTGCGCGCAGCAATGGAGCGCGTGACGGCGGATCCGGACGGCGCACGCACGCGCGCCGCCGCTGCACGCCGGCGGATCGAAACGGAGCTCTCCTTCGACGCGAGAACGCGGAAGCTCGAACGCGTCTACGAGCAGCTCGCCCGCGACCGCAAGGACGTCGGCGCGACGCGCGGAGTGCCGCACCATGCGTGAAGCCGCCAAGACGATCGGGCATGGGCTCGCGACGGTTGCGGTCATTCCGCTGCTCGTGTCCTTCCTTGTCCGGCGAGCGTTTCTTGGCCCCAACCGGGCGCTCGAGGGGTCGACCCAGACGCTCTCGCTCGTGCCGGGACTGCTCGGTGATTACCTCCGACGCGCCTTTCTGGCGCAGACGATCGCCCACT
>Ga0111539_10000944_pt1 | contig 38074 bp, 33 predicted proteins | sample RhiMethybrSRZTD1_FD_79667 | JGI IMG/M metagenome (GOLD analysis project Ga0111539, IMG submission 79667) | Populus rhizosphere microbial communities from Tennessee, USA - Rhizosphere MetaG P. TD hybrid SRZTD1 (version 2) (version 2) | ecosystem: Host-associated > Plants > Roots > Rhizosphere >...
CCGAACCCGGGGAACTTGACAATGTTGACGTTCATGCCGAGTTCGAGCGCCCGCGTCGTGACTGCCGTCGAGTAATCGGGCGCGGCGGCACGGGTATCGCGGTCGGCCACCAGGTCGACGCCGAGCAGCAGGCCCCGCCCGCGCACGTCGCCGATCGCCTCGTGCCGCTGTTGCAGTTCCACCAGGCCGCCGCGCAGCCGCTCGCCCAGCTTCCCGGCCCGCGCCGCAAGGTCCTCGGCCAGCACCGTGCGCAGCACCGCCCGGCCGACCGCCGCCGGCAACGGATCGCTGACGTGCGACGTGAAGTGCAGGAAGCCCTTGGCCGCCGCGTCCTCCTCGACGGCCTTCGTGGTGACGGTCGCGGCCAGCGGCAGGCCGCCGCCCAGCGTCTTGCTCAGCGTGAGGATGTCGGGGACGACGTCGTGCTCCTCGAACGCGTACATGGCGCCGACGCGGCCCAGGGCGGTCTGCGCCTCGTCGAGGATCAGCAGCATGCCGCGCTCGTCGCAGTGCTCGCGCAGGCGGGCCAGGTAACCCGGCGGCAGCGGCACGATCCCGCCGACGCTGAGAACCGGCTCGACGATCACCGCGGCCGGCGCTCCCGTCGACTGCGTGTCGGCGAGCGCCATCCCGGTGTCCAGGCAGGCGAGGTCGCACGCGTCGCGGCAGTGCCGGATCGGGCAGCGGTACGGGTTCGGGGTGGGCAGCGCCATCGTCCCGGGCATCGTCGGGCCGTAGCCGCGCCGCCCGGCGCTGTAGGTGCTCGACACCGCGCCCGCGGTCATGCCGTGCCACGAGCCGGCGAACGCCAGCACCTCGAATCCGCCGGTGTGCAGTTTCGCGAGGCGCAGCGCGGCCTCGTTCGACTCGCCGCCCGTCGACAGGAACATCGCCCGGGCCAACGGTTCGGGCAGGGTGGCCATCAGCTCGCGGGCGAGGTCGACCACGTCGCGGGAGAGGAAGCCGCTGAACAGGTGCACCACGCGACCGCTCGCATCGTTCAGGGCGCGCAGGATCTCCGGATGGCCGTGGCCGAGCGTCGCGCACATCTGGCCGGAGGTGAAGTCGAGGATGCGCCGGCCGCCCTCGGTGGTGAGCCAGCTTCCCGACGCGCTCTCGATGAGCTCGGAGGCGAACTCGCCGCCGTAGCGGATGAGGTGCTCGCGGTGTCCGTCGCTCATACTGACATGTCAGCATGAGCGATTTGACATGTCAATAAGATGGGACGCTGTGATCGAACCTGCTGATCCGTCGTCGGGTGCCGAGGCGCACCTGCGGCTGCGCCGTGCGATAGTCCGGCTGGAGCTGCCGCCGTCGGCCCCCGTCTCGGAGGCCTCGTTGGCCGAGCGGTTCGGCCTGTCCCGGGCGGCGGTGCGGGCCGCGCTGGCCCGGCTCCGCGCGGAGGGTCTCGTGCTGGCCGAGCCGCGCCGTGGCCACGTGATCGCGCCGCTGACCCTGCGCGACGTCCGCGAGGTGTACGACCTGCGGCTGCTCGTCGAGCCGGCGGGCGCGGCCGCCGCTACCGGAGTGCTGGACCCCGCGACGCTCGACGCGCTCGCCGATCGGGTGCGCGCGCTCGTCGATCCGCCGCTCGAGGAGTTGCTCACCGTCAACCGCGACGTCCACGTCACGATCGCCGAGGCGGCGGGCAACGGCCGGCTGCGCGGGCTCGTCGAGCGGCTTCTCGACGAGAGCGAGCGGGCGATCGCGGTGGCACTGCGCGCGGGGGTGCCGGGCGGCGGCCCGCGTGTGCGCGACGAACACCTCAACGTGCTGGCCGCGATGCGCACCGGCGATCCGCACAGCGCCGAACGGGCGATGGCGACGGCGATCGGCACCTTCCGCGACGACCTGATGAGGATCCTGACGGAGACCGAGCAGGTGCTGGACGCGGCGCTGCGGTGACCACCGCACGTTCATGATCGCCACGATCTTGCAGTTGTGGTGCCTGTCAAAGGACATCGAAGTAGGGCAAAATCTGGCACCACAAGTGCAAGATCGACGCGATCGCCGCTGGACGAGGCCGGCGTGCGCACCGCGCTGCTGTCGGCCCGGCACGGCCCGATGGGCTCGCTGATCTCCAACGACGAGGTCGCGGAGATGACCATCGCGCACCCGGACCGGTTCGCGGGCCTCGCCACCGCCGACCTCACCGACCCGGTGGCCGCCGTCCGGCGTGGAGCTCGGCGTGCCGTTCTGCACGCAGATCGGGCACACCGGGCCGCTGTTCCCGTCGGAGCCGGGCCGCCCGATCCCATACCTGGACGAGGTGTTGCTCGACTTCCCCGACCTGGTCGTCGTCGGCGGGCACGTCGGGTTCCCGTGGATCAACGAGGTGCTCTCGCTCGTCACGAAGGACCCGAACCTCTACGTGGACACGTCGGCGTACGCGGTGCACCGGCTGCCGCCCGAGCTCGTGGCGTTCCTGCGCGGGCGCGGCCGCAACCGGGTGATGTTCGGGACGACTGGCCGATGCTCAGCCCGGCCCGGTGCCTGGAACGGCTGGCCGATCTGAAGCTCGACGCGGAGGCGACGGCGCTGTTCCTGGGCGGGAATGCGCGGCGCGTCTTCTTCGCCAAGCAACGGTGACGACGAGAAGCGCGAGCGCCACGAGCCAGGGGACCGGGCCCCACCCGTCGATCGCGGCAGCGAGCCGTCCCTGCAGCCGGCCCAGCGCGTCGACGATGGGATCGCCGGGCCGGCCACCGCGCAGCACCCGCGTCTCGTACCAGCCGTAGTAGGCGACGTACAGGCCGGCGAGCACCATCAGCAGGCCACCGGCGCGGGCGACGAGCGGGGCGAGCCGGCGCAGCCGCCGCACGAGCGACGCGTCGGCCAGCACGATCGCGACTGCCGCCGTCCCGACGACGAGGCCCATGCCGGCCGCGTACGCGAGGAACAGCCCGAGCCCGGCGAGCGCCGAACCGGCCCGGAACTGGCTGACGACGATCACCAGGAACGGCCCGACCGTGCAGCCGAGCGAGGCGATCGCGTAGGCCGCGCCGAAGGCGACGAAGCCACCGGCGCGACCGGCGCCGCCGGCGCCGCGGCCGGGCCGGGCACCGAGCCGGAACGCCGGCAGGGTGCGCCCGGCGAGCAGCCACAGGCCCAGCGCGGCGACCGCGCACCCCGTCGCGATGCCGACCCACGGCGCGGCGCGTGCGACGCTGCCGGCCAGCGGCGCGGCGAGCGCCCCGAACGCGCCGAAGACGGCGACGAAGCCCAGCGTCATCGCTCCCGTCGCGGCGAGCGCCCGCCCGACCGCGCCGGCCGAGCCGGCGCGGCTGTCGGAGCCGGCGCGGCTGTCGGAGCCGGCGCGGCTGTCGGAGCCGGCGCGGCTGTCGGAGCCGGCGCCGCTGTCGGAGCCGGCGCCGGCGCCGGCGCGCGCGGCGCCGCCGGAAACCAGCACCGACAGGTACGCCGGCAGCAGCGCGAAGCCGCACGGGTTCACCGCCGCCACCAGGCCGGCGGCGAGCGCCAGCGACAGGGACGCTGTCACGCCTTCAGATACGCCGCCAACCGCCGCGCGAGTTCCACCGGCTGGCTCAGCGCCATCAGGTGACCGCCGGGCATGTCGTCGACGTCGATGCCCAGCCGCTCGCGGGCCACCCGGCGTTGGAACGCGAGCGGGAACAACCGGTCGTCGCGGCCCTGCAGGAAGCGGGTCGGGACGTCCGGCCAGCCGCCGGCCGGCCACGGCTGCCCGAACGGCGTGCCGGACTGCGCCGGCTCTCCCCTGGCCATCGCGTCGTCCACGACGTGCTGCGGCACGTCGTGGAAGAAGTCGCGCAGGACGTCGAAGTCCTCGGGGCGGCCCTGCTCGCGCGCGAACGCGGCCGCCGCCTCGGCCTGGCCGGTGTTGCCCCACCAGTCGCCGCCGGTCTCGCCGGGTGCGGGCGTCATCGCGTTGACGAGCACCACCAGGTCGACGGGCACCCGCGCGCAGACCAGGGGAGCGGTGAACCCACCCATCGACTGGCCGACGAGCACCAGGCCGGAATCGCGGGCGCCGATCGCCTGGACGACCGCGTCGGTGTACTCGGCCCAGCCGGCCGAGTCGTCGCCCGCGGGCAGGTCGACGGCCACCGCGTCGTGGCCCAGCGCGGCCAGTTCGGGCACCACGCGGTGCCAGTACCAGGCCTGGCCGCCGGCGCCCGGGATCAGGATGAACGTCACCGCCGCACCTCGCTCCGCGGGGTGCGGCAGTGACGTCGATCCGCCCGCGGATCGGCGTCACCGAGCCATCGGATGATCTCGCTTCGCTCGCTCATCTGACGAGGGTACGGTGCCGACCATGGACGGATTTCCCGTGCCGGGCACCGGTGCCGCCGAGGTCGTCGTTCCCGCGCCCGCTCCCGGCGAGGGCCACTGGGTGGGTGCGCCGAGCGCCGCCCTCGACGCCGACGGCACCGTCGTGCTGGCCTATCGGGTGCGGATGGTCGACACGCGGGGCGCGGCCACCGTCGTCGCCCGCCTTGCCGACGGGGTGCGGCCCACGACCGTCGCGACGCTGGACAAGGACCGGTTCGGGGCCGAGTCGCTGGAACGCCCGGCGCTCGTCCGCACGCCGGCCGGCCGCTGGCGGCTCTACGTGTGCTGCGCCACGCCGGGCAGCAAGCACTGGTGGATCGACGTGCTCGAGGCCGACGATCCGGCCCGGCTCGAGACAGCGCCGGCGCGCACGGTGTTCCCCGGCGACCCGGCGAGCGTCGGCGTGAAGGATCCGGTGCTCCGCCTCGTCGACGGGGTGTGGCACGCCTGGATCTGCTGCCACCCGCTTGAGGTCGTCGACGCCGAGGACCGGATGACCACGGCGCTCGCCACCAGTCCCGACGGCCTGGACTGGACCTGGCGCGGCACGGTGCTCGCCGGCCGGCCCGGACAGTGGGACGCCCGCGGTGCCCGGCTCACCGCCGTGCTCCCGGACGGGCGGGCGTCCTACGACGGCCGGGCCAGCGCGGCGGAGAACTTCTCCGAGCGCACCGGCCTGGCGGTGCCGACCGGCAAGGGTGCCCTGCGGCCGGTCGACGCGGACCCGGTCGCGGCGGTGCGCTACCTCGACGTGCTGCCGATGCCCGGCGGCGGCTACCGGCTCTACTACGAGGCGCCGCTGCCCGACGGCAGCCACGAACTGCGTACCGAACTGATCGGTTAGAGCAGGCCGGACCGGCGCCAGAACGGCATCCCGGGCCCGCCGACGAGGCCGAGTTCGCCGAGGAACGCGACCACCTTGGTCGCCGCCCACTTCAGCGTCTCGCGGTGCCGAGGGTTGGCCAGGGCGGCGCGGCGGCCCTCGGCCGGGTCGATGCCGACGGCCTTGTAGACGTCCGGGTTGATGAGGTTGCGGGCGATCGTGTGCGCCGCGCGCCCGATCACCAGCTGCGAGTACGCCCGCTCGGCGGCGCCCATCCGCGGGGCCGTGCGCTCCAGTTCCTCCTTGGCCCACCGGACGTGACGCGCCTCCTCGATGACGTGGATGCGCGAGATCGCCCGCATGATCGGCTGCACGCTCTCGTCGACCATGCCCTCGCGCTGCCAGGCGTCGAGGATCTCCTCGGCGATGAGGATCGCCGAGAACATCCGCACGCCGCGCGCGGTGGCGGTCAGGTACCGGCCGAGCAACTGGTCGCGCGCGCCGACCCGGTACACCGGCGTGTCGAGCTTGGCGATCATGCGGCCGAACATCACGGAGTGGCGGCACTCGTCGGCGACCTCGGTGAGCGCGTACTGCGCGTGGGTGCTCGTCGGGTCCTGCTTGTGGTAGAGCCGCAGCAGCATCTGCATCAGGATCGTCTCGAACCAGATCCCGACGCTGGCCATGCTGGCCACCTCGTGCTTGGACAGCTCGATGCGCTGCGCGTGGTCGAGGCCGTCCCACAGCGGCGTCCCGTACAGCGACACCCGGTGCGCCGGCTCGTACAGCTTCTCCGGGTCCGGGGGAGCCTCCCAGTCGATCTCGATGACCGGGTCGTAGGAGTTGTCGAGTGACGCGCGGAGCAGCTTGGTCGCGGTGCGTTCACGGGCCTCGTCGATGGTCACGGGTCACCTCCGCGGGGGTGAGACGGGTTGACGCTACTTCGGGTAACAGGTACTTGTAGTAGCGTGACCCAGGAGAAGCCATCCGTCAATACGGCGGCGCTCGGATCCGGCTCCGTCGGCAACGATGTGGGCGTGCAAGGCCCGCCCGCACCCGGTCCGGCCAATCCCGAAGGATCGCCGGCTCCGGTCGTCGGATCGAAAGAGCGCGAGGCGCCGGCGAACCTGGCGCCCGACGGGCGCCGTGCGCGCTGGGCGCAGCACCGTGAGCAGCGGCGCGAGGAACTGGTCGACGCCGCGATCGAGGCGATCCGCCGGCTCGGCTCGGACGTCGGGATGGACGCGCTGGCGGCCGGCGCCGGAATCAGCAAGCCGGTGCTGTACCGCTACTTCGCCGACCGGTCGCAGCTGCGCCTCGCCATCGGGCAGCGGCTGACCGCCGGGCTGGTCGACGGGGTGCGGCCGGCGCTGGCCCAGGTGCGCGGCGAGCGTGCCGCGGTGGCGACCGCCGTCGACGTGTACCTGCGGCTCATCGAGGCCGAACCGGAGCTCTACAGGTTCGTGGCGAACCGGCCCGGCGGGCGCGGTGAGCGCGATGTGGTGAACGACACCGCCGACACCATCTCCAGCGCGCTGGCCAGCGTCATCGGCGACCGGCTGCGCGACCTCGGGCTCGACGCGGGGCCCGCCGTGCCGTGGGCGCACGGCCTGGTGGGGTGCTTGCGCGCCGTCGGCGACTGGTGGCTGCGCCACCAGCAGCCGATGAGCCGCGACGCGCTGACGGAGTACGTGACGACGTTGCTGTGGGGCGGCATCGCCGGCGTGACGGCGGCCGCCGACATCCCGGGAGGACTCGGTGGACTGGGAGGCTCAGGTGGATGAGGGGTATTCGGGCGGGGCGGTCTTGCGTTCCTCGGGGGTCGAGGTGGCGGTGAGCGTCGAGGTGTCCGGGCGGGTCGAACCCGTCGACGGGCGCTACCACTGGGGTGGCCGGGTCGCGCCGGCGCCCGAGGTGGCGGCGCTGGTGCGCGGCGGCAAGCGGACGGCGGAGCTGGCGGTGGCAGGCGGCGAGCCGGCGCAGGCGAGGCTGGGCGAGCTCGACCCGTGGGGCGGCGTGCGGATCACCGGCGTCGGCCGCCCGCCCTGGGCCCCGGCGGCCCCAAGATCGCGGTTGCCCGCGGATTCCTCCGAATAGCCGACGCCGCGCGGTCGGTTACTCCCTCTTACGGTCGGGACATGCGATTCGAGATCTCGCCGGCCGATCCCAACCTCGACACCGAACTGCACATCCGCATCGTCGACCTGCCGCCGGGCGGGCAGGTCACCCTTGAGGCCGCGCAGCGCGATCTTCGGGGCGGCCGCTGGCGGTCGGCGAACGTGTTCACCGCGGGCGCGGACGGGACGGTCGACCTGACGCGGGACGCGCCTGTCGAGGGTTCCTACGACGGCGTCGACCCGATGGGCCTCATCTGGTCGATGCGGACGCAGGACGAGCCGGCATTCGACCGTCGGGTCGACGTACGGCAGCCCACGGACCTGGAGCTCACCGCCACGGCGGCGGACGGGGAGCCGGTGACGGCGCGCGTGCGCCGCCGGCGCATCCCGGACGGCCTGGTGCGCACCGAGGTGACCGACGACGGGCTGGTCGGGGTGATGTACCACCCGGCCGCCGCGTCGCGGCTCACCCCCGTCATCATGCTCGCCGGCGCCGAGGCCGGCATCCACGAGGACGACGCTGCCCTGCTCGCCGCGCACGGGTTCGCCGTGCTGGCGCTCGCCCTGGCCGGTGTGCCCGGGCGGCCGCCGACCCTGCAGGACATCCCGCTGGAGTACGCCGGCCCGGCCATCGACCACCTGCGCGCGCTGCCGTTCGTCGACCCGGGCCGATTGGCGGTGGTCGGCGGGTCGAAGGGCGGCGAGGCGGCGCTGCTGATCGGCGCGACCTATCCGGCGGTGACCGGGGTGGTGAGCATCGTCGGCAGTGGAGTGATGATCGCGGGCATCAACCAGGACGTGATGACCGGGTCGTTCCTCGACATCATGCGCACGCCCGTGGCCAACTGGACGCTGGGCGGCGAGCCGCTGCCGTACGTCCCGACAGTCGTCACCCCGGAACTGGAGAAGCTCGTCGCCGAGGGTGCGCCGGTACAGCTGAGGCTCGCGTTCGAGCCGGGCATGACCCCGGACGTGGTGGCCGCGGCGACGATCCCGGTCGAGCGGATCAACGGACCGGTCCTGCTGCTGACGGGGGAACTGGACGGTGGCGCGGCGTTCCACCGGATCGCCGCGGACCGGCTGGCGGCACACGGGCGCCCCCACGAGCATGTGGTGTTCCCGGGCGCGGGCCACCTGATCGCCGCGCCGCCGTACGCGCCGACGACGCTGACGGTCCTGCCGATCGCGGGCGTGACGTTCGACTACGGCGGCGACCCGGGCTCGACCGCACGGGCCCGGGCCGACGCCTGGCGGCGGACGCGGGAGTTCCTCGCGGCGCTCTGACCCGCGCTACGGCTCGCGCCAGATGCCGAGGTCGTCCAGGTGCTTGACCAGCCGGTCGGCGCCGTCGGAGAAGTGCCGGCTCATGGCGGCCCGGGCCGCGTCGGGATCGCCCGCGGCGAACGCCGCGAGCAGCGCCGCGTGGTCGGTGCGCATCGTCGCGCGCCAGCCCGGATCCGACGAGAGGAGGCGGCCGGGCGTGTACCGCGTCGCCGCGTGCAGCAACCAGGAGAGCTTGCGTGCGCCGGCGAGGCGGTTGATCGTGCGGTGGAACTCGAACTCGAGGGGCTCCAGGTCCTCCGGCTTCCGGGTCCGGGCCAGCTTCCGGTCCACTGTGGACAGCTCGGCCAGGTGTTCGGCGGTGAGCCGCACCGCCGCGCGGGCCGCGAGCTCGCCGGCGATGTCGCCCTGCACCGTGAACACGTCGACGATGTCCTGTTTGGACAGTGGCGCGACCACGTAGCCCTTGCGCGGCTCCAGCTCCACCATGTCTTCGCCGCGCAGCGTCAGCAGCGCCTCGCGCACCGGGGTGATGGAGACGCCGAGTTGCTCGGCGACCTCTTCGAGCCGGACCCGTTCACCGGGCCGCAGCCGGCCGGACATGATGAGCGCGCGCAGGTGCGTGGCGACCTCGTCGGCCAGTTGCGGCCGGCGGATGGGTCCGCTCATGCTTCCCTCCTACGCGTGTGCCGAGTACGGTATCAAATATCAAATCTCAGGAGCGGGCAATGACGTCGGATTCCGGGCCGCTGCGCGGGCTGCGGGTGGTGGAACTGGCCGGGATCGGGCCGGGCCCGTTCTCCGCCATGCTGCTCGCCGACCTCGGCGCCGACGTGATCCGGGTCGACCGGCCCGGCCGGGGCTCCTCGCCGGTGCTCCGCGACTCCAGGCTCGACCTGCTCAACCGGGGCAAGCGCTCGGTGGCCGTCGACCTGAAGCATCCCGACGGGGCGGAGGTCGTGCTGGCGCTGGCCGAGCGGGCCGACGTGCTCGTCGAGGGCTTCCGGCCCGGCGTCGCCGAACGGCTCGGGGTGGGGCCGGAGCGGGTGCACGCGCGCAACCCGAAGCTGGTCTACGGCCGGATGACCGGCTGGGGCCAGGAGGGCCCGCTGTCGCACTCGGCCGGGCACGACATCAACTACATCGCGGTGGCCGGCGCGCTGCACCCGATCGGCCGGGCCGGCGGTCCGCCGCAGGTGCCGCTCAACCTGGTCGGCGATTTCGGCGGCGGCGCACTTTACCTGGTGGTCGGCGTGCTGGCCGGGCTGCGCGAGGCCGACCGCACCGGGCAGGGTCCGGTGGTCGACGCCGCGATCGTCGACGGCGCCGCCCACCTCACCACGATGTTCTCCGGCCTGCTGGCGGGCGGCCTGTGGTCGGACACCAGGGGCGCGAACCTGCTCGACAGCGGCGCCCCGTTCTACGACGTTTACGAGACGGCCGACGGCCTGCACATGTCGGTCGGGGCGCTGGAGCCGCAGTTCTACGCCGAACTGGTACGCCTGCTGGGTCTGGCCGACGATCCCGGGATGCCGGCGCAGCACGACATCGCGCGTTGGCCCGAGATGCGGCGGCGGTTCGCGGCGGTGTTCGCATCGCGCAGCCGCGACGAGTGGACGAAGGTGTTCGCCGGCACCGACGCCTGCGTCGCGCCGGTGCTGTCGGTGACCGAGGCGCCGCGCGATTCCCATCTGCTGGCGCGGGCGACGTACGAGGAGCGCGACGGCATCGTCCAGCCGGCGGCGGCGCCGCGCTTCGTCGGCCGGCCGGCCGCCGCGGCTTCGGCACCGCCGCCGCTGCCGGGCGAGCACACGCGGGAAGCGTTGACCGATTGGGGTGTCGGGGGAGTGGACGCCTGGCTGGATGCCGGTGCGGCCATTCAACGGGAAGGGGACCGATGAAGCGCCAGATCTACACGGCCGAGCACGAGACGTTCCGCGAACTGGCGCGCACGTTCCTCGCCAAGGAGGTCGTGCCGAATCACGAGAAGTGGGAGGCCGCCGGCATCGTCGACAGGGAGGTGTGGCTCGCCGCCGGCCGCGCCGGGCTGCTCGGCTTCTTCGTCGACGAGAAGTACGGCGGTTCCGGCGTCGACGACCTGCGCTACCACGCGGTGTTCACCGAGGAGGCGGCCCGCGCCGGGGCGAGCGGGCCAGCGTTCGGGCTGCACAACGACATCATCGGGCCGTACCTGACCGACCTGACCAACGAGGAGCAGAAGCAGCGCTGGCTGCCCGGCTTCTGCACCGGCGAGATCATCACCGCGATCGCGATGACCGAACCGGGTGCCGGCAGCGACCTGCAGGGCATCCGCACCACCGCCGTGCGTGACGGCGACGATTACGTCCTCAATGGACAGAAGACGTTCATCAGCAACGGCATCCTGGCCGACCTCGTCATCGTGGTGGCGCGCACCGACCCGTCGGCCGGGTACAAGGGGATCAGCCTGCTCGTCGTCGAGCGCGGGATGCCCGGCTTCGAGCGCGGCCGCAACCTCGCGAAGATCGGCCAGAAGGCGCAGGACACGGCCGAGCTGTTCTTCGCAGACGTACGGGTGCCGGCCGCGAACCTGCTCGGCGAGGAGGGGCAGGGCTTCCTGTACCTGATGCGCAACCTGCCGGCCGAGCGGCTGTCGATCGCGATCGCCGCGATGGCCGCCGCCGAGGTCGTCTTCGAGCAGACGCTGCAGTACTGCAAGACGCGCGAGGCGTTCGGGCGGCCGATCGGATCCTTCCAGCACAACCGGTTCGTGCTCGCCGAGATGGCCACCGAACTGGAACTGGGCCGCGTGTTCGTCGACAGGTGCATCGTTGAGCCCGACCTCACCGCCGAGACCGCCGCGATGGCGAAGTGGTGGTGCACCGAGTTGCAGAAGCGCGTCGTCGACAGGTGCCTGCAACTGCACGGCGGCTACGGGTACATGACCGAGTACCCGGTGGCCCGCGCCTACGTGGATTCGCGCATCGCCACCATCTACGGCGGCACCACGGAGATCATGAAAGAGGTCATCGGGCGATCGTTGGGTGTCTGATGGCTCGGCTGCGGTGGCTGCACCGGATCGAGGAGCTCGACCCGGTGGCCGACCACGAGGAGATCTACCGCATCTCGGCCGGGTACGAGTTCCCCTGGGACTACCAGCGGGCGCTGGAACTGGCGCTGTTCCGCACCTACTGCGTCCCGAGCATCTCCGCGCTGCTCGCCGCGACGGGCGAGTTCCGCGACCGGCCACAGCGGCGCTACGACGACACCGCGCTGCTGATGGCGGAGCTCGCCGCGCACGGGTACGACTCGCCGCGCGGCAAGGAGGCGCTGCGTGTCGTCAACCGGATGCACGGCCGGTACGCGATCTCCAACGACGACATGCGCTACGTGCTGTCGACCTTCGTCTACGACCCGATCGCGTGGCTGGACCGCTACGGGTGGCGCCGGCTCACCGACGCCGAGCGGCTGGCGGCGTTCCACTTCTACCGCGAGGTCGGCAAGCGGATGGGAATCCGCGACATCCCTTCGGGCTTCGACGAGTTCCGCGAGTTCAAGGCGTCGTACGAGGAGCGCCACTTCGTCTACAGCGACACCAACCGGCGCATCGGCGAGTACACGGTCGGGCTGTTCTGCGGCTGGTTCCCGCGCTTCCTGCGTCCGATGGTGCGGGTCGCCGTGCGGGGCATGCTCGATCCGCCGATGCTCGCCGCGTTCGGGTTCGCGCCGGCGCCGCGCTGGGTCACGGCCGCCGGCGAGTTCGGGCTCAAGGCGCGGGCGCGGTTCGTGCGGTGGATGCCGGCGCGGCGCCGCTCGAAGCTCGGCGTCGCGCCGCGCAACCGGACGTACCCCGGCTACCCGACGGGGTACGAGCTGTCCGCCATGGGAGCGCCGCCGCCCCCGCCCGACATCGAGGCGAGGTTCCTCCGCCGGAGCCCATGATCCAGATGATCTTGCAATTGTGGCGGAACAAATCGCCGCAAGAGCGGCAGGATTCCGTACACAACCGCAAGATCAACTGGATCATGGGCGGGCCTCGGTCCTCGCCACGAACGTCGCGATGGCGTCGGCCAGTGGGACGGGCGCGTCCTCCTGGACGAAGTGGCCGGCGCCCTCGATGACGACGGACTCGGCGCCGGGGACCGTGCGGTGCAGGATCGGACCCATCGCCGACGTGATGGGATCGCTGTCGCTGAACGCGACGAGGAACGGCTTGTCCCATGCGGACAGTCGCTGCCAGGCCCGCCGGTTGGCCTCCGACGCCGGGTCGTCGGGCTCGGTGGGCACGAGGTTCGGCATGGCGCGCGGGGCGGCCTGGTAGCTCTCGTCGGGGAACGGGGCGTCGTAGGCGGCGAGGGCGTCGGGCCCGAGTTCCGTCCGGCAGCCGGAGCGCACGAGGCGCGGCACGTCGAGCACGGGCGCGGTGCGCACCGCCTCCCGGAAGCGCAGCCACACGTCGGGCATCCGCTGGTCGCCCGTCGGCAGGCCGGTGTTCGTGGCGACCACCCGCGCGACCCGGTCGCTGTGCTCGGCGACGATCCGCAGGCCGATCAGCCCGCCCCAGTCGTGCCCCACGACGGTGACGCCGCGCAGGTCCAGCGCGTCGAACGCGAACGCGCGCACCCACTCGACGTGGTCGGCGTAGCTGTGGTCGCCGACGTCGGCCGGCTTGTCCGAGCGGCCGAACCCGATCAGGTCGGGCGCGATCGCGCGCAGGCCGGCGGCGGCGAGCCGGGGGATGACGTTGCGGTACAGGTACGACCAGGTCGGCTCGCCGTGCAGGAGCAGCACCGGTTCCCCGTCGGCGGGTCCGGCCTCGACGTAGGCCATGCGCAGCCCGTCGGCGACCGGTACGCGGCGGGCCTCGTAGGGAAAGCCGGACAATCCGGAGAAGCGCTCCTCCGGTGTGGTCAGCACCCGCATCGGCCCAGCCTCGCACAGCGATCATCACCGCACCAGGGCGCCGCACGCACGCCGGGCCTCACCCGTGCCGGGTGATGTTCCCGCCGCCGTCCGGCCCGAGAATCAGTCCGATCACCGCGCGGGAAGGGGTGCGACAAATGGCTGCAAAGAGGGTGGAGTCGTGGACCGGCGTGATCGACTTCGCCGGTGTCATGCTGGTGGTCCTCGGCGCCTTCAACTTCATCGAGGGCCTCGTGGTGCTGCTCCAGGAGGACCGGATCACGGTCACTCCGGCCCGGTTCGTGGTACTCGACACGACGACCTGGGGTTGGTCGCTGCTGATCTTCGGCGCCCTGATGGTCACGGTCGGCGCGGGCCTGCTCACGCACCGCGGCTGGGCCCGGATCGTGGCGATGATCGCCGTCGGCCTGCACGCGATCGGGCAGGTCCTCTCGCTCGGCGCGCTCCCGGTGTGGTCGCTGCTGATGCTCGCCCTGGACACCGCCATCCTCTTCGCGCTGACCGCGGGGTGGTCGACGCCGCCGAGCGTGGACCCGTACGCACCGCAAGAGGAGATGCACCCGACCGCGTCGCGCCAGGTACCGACCCTCCAGAGCCGGCAGTAGCTCGCCGATCGGCAGCGGCCGAGCACCGAGACCGGGTTCAACGGCAGCGAGGTCGAGACGACCTCGTCGAGCGCCTCCGGCCGTCGTCGGCCAGCTCGGCGGCGCCGTAGACCATCACCAGCGTGCCGGCGCCGGCACGCTGAGGCAGCGGCTCCCACCAGCCGCGGCCGCTTCCCACCTCGCCCGTCCTGAGGGCTTCTGAACGGTGTCAGCCGGCAAGTCACACGCAACCGCCGCCCGCCGCGGCCGGTCTTCCAGTGAAGGGGGGTGCGTGTGCCTGCGGTTGAAGGGTGGGTGTGATGGAGTTCCGGCTGCTGGGCCCGCTGGAGGCCCGGGAACGGGGCAGGCCCGTCGAACTCGGTACGCCGCGCGTGCGGACCCTGCTCGCGGCGCTGCTGCTGCAGGCCAACCGGGTCGTCTCGGTCGACGAGCTGGTCGACCGGTTGTGGGGCGCCTACCCGCCGGCCAACCCGCGCCGCACCGTGCAGACGAACGTCGCCCGGTTGCGGCTCGCGCTCGGCGACGGGTCGGCCGATCTGGTGCGCACCCGGGAGCGCGGTTACCTCATCGAGCTTGATCAGTGGCAGCTCGACCTGCTGCGCTTCCGCGCCCTCGTCGAGCAGGCCCACCCGAGCGAGGATCCGGTGCGCCGGCTGCGCCTGCTCGACCAGGCGCTCGGGCTGTGGCGGGGCGAGCCGCTCGCCGGCATGACAGCGGAGTCGCTGGCCCGCGACGAGGTGCCGCGGCTGGCCGAGGAGCGCCTGGCCGCGCACGAGAACCTGATCGAGGTGCGCCTCGCGCTCGGCCAGCACGACGAGCTCATTTCCGAGCTGACTGCGCTGACCACCCGGTATCCGTTGCGGGAGCGCCTGTGGGGTCACCTGATGCTGGCGCTGTACCGCTCGTCGCGGCAGGCCGACGCGCTGCGCGTCTTCCGCACCCTGTCCCGCCACCTGGCCGACGAGCTGGGCCTCGACCCGGGCGAGGAGCTGCAGCGCCTGCACAAGGCGATCCTCACCGCCGATCCCGCATTGACCGCGCCGGCCGGTGCGCCGGTGACGGTGCGCCCGTCGTGGACGGCGCAGTGCCAGCTGCCGGCCGACGTCGTCGACTTCGTCGGGCGCACCCGCATCCTCGACCGCATAGAAGACCTGCTGAGCATCGGAGGCATGCCTGTCGTCACGATCGCCGGCCTGCCGGGGGTGGGCAAGAGCGCGCTGGGCGTGCGGGCCGCGCACCGGTTGCGGTCGCGATTTCCCGACGGGCAATGGTTCGTCCGGTTGGGCGGCGGGATCAACCCGCGCGACCCGGCCGACGTGCTCGCCGAGCTGCTGCGAACGTCCGGTGTGGACGGTGCCGACATCCCGGAGCGGCTGGACGCCCGGGCGGCCGCCTACCGGGCCCGCCTCGCCGACCGCCGGGTGCTGCTCGTCCTCGACGACGCGTCGGACGCCGAGCAGCTGGAGCCGTTGATGCCGGGCACCTCCGGGTGCGCGGTGCTCGTCACCAGCCGCCGGTCGCTCGCCGGCCTGGCGGCGCGCTACCCGGCCCACGAGATCCCGCTCGACGTCCTTTCGCCGGCCGACGCCGAGACGCTGCTGACCCGGATCCTGCGGACCGGCCGCCGGCGGCCCTACGCCGACGAGGTGGCGGAGCTGGCCGCGCTGTGCGCCCAACTGCCGTTGGCCTTGCGCATCGCCGGTGCCACCCTGGCCAACCAGCCGGACGCCGCCGCCGAGCGCTGGATCGCCGGGCTGCGCAACGGGAACCGGCTCGCCGGCCTGTCGATCGCGGGCGCCGCCGTGCGCTCCGCGTTCGACCAGTCCCACGCGTCGCTGGATCCGGAGCTGCAACGGCTGTTCGCCCTGCTCGGCCTCGTGCCCGGCCCGGACGTGTGCGCCGAGGCGGCGGCCGCCCTGCTGGACGAGGACATCACCGTCGCGGAGACCCGCCTCGACGCGCTGGTGGCCGCGAACCTCCTGCAGCGCCACGGCGACCGGTACGCCTTCCACGACCTGCTGCGGCTGTACGCCGCCGAGCACGCCGCGACCGCCGACGACGCGGATCGGGCCTGGGACCGGCTGTGCTCCTGGTACCTGTCGACGGCTGAGGCGGCGGCCCGGCTCGACGGCGCGATGCCCGTCCGGTTGCCGCGTCCCGACGAGCAGAGCGACAGGTTCGCGACGCCCGGCCCCGCGCGGGCCTGGCTCGACACCGAACGCGCGAACCTCGTCGCGGCGGTGGTGCGGGCCGCGGACCGCGGACCGCGCGCGTTCGCGTGGCACCTTCCCGACGCGCTCGCCGGCTACTTCCAGCGCGGCCAGTACCTGCACGAGTGGGAGGCGGCGGCCGCCGCCGGGCTGCGGGCCGCCGAGACGGCCGGGTACCGGCTCGCCGAGGCCGCGATGCACCGCAGCCTGGGCGCGGCGCTCGAGCGGCGCGGCGGTCCGCGGACGGCGATCCGGCACTACGAGGCCGCGCTCGCGAGGTACCGCCTGGAGGATGCCGCGTCGGCGCAGGCGGACACGTTGTGCAGTCTGGGTTTCTGCCACTTCCTCGCCGGCGACATGGACACCGCGCGCGCCGCGACCGACACCGGGGTGGCGCTGGTGCGCCAGCTCGGCCGGTCCGACCTGTTGGGCCGGGCGCTGAACGTGTCGTGCATCGTGCGGACGCATTCGGGCGCGCTCCTCGACGCGTTGCACTGCGCCACCGAGGCGCTGGCCGACGAGCGGTCACCGCGAACGGCACTGCTCATCAACCGCAGCGAGGTCCACCGGCTGCTCGGCCGCTACGGGCGGGCGCTTGCCGACGCGACCGAGGCGCTCGCGGCGGCCCGGCACGGCCGGGTGCGCCGGCACGAGGCGCTCGCGCACGACGTCCTGGCCCGGATCCGGTTGGACACCGGGCATCTGGACCTCGCCCGCCAACACGCCGAACGCACGCTGCAGCTGGCCGGGCAGCTCACCGACGCCTGGTGCGAGACCGGCGCGCGCATCACCATCGGCGACGTGTACCGGCTGCGCGCCATCCCGTACCGGGCAACCGAGCAGTACGCGCGCGCGGTGCGCCTGTCGATCGGGACGGGCAGCCGCATCCACGAGGCGGAGGCGCGCCTCGCGCTGGCCGTCAACGACTTCGCGGGCGGCCAGCCGTCGTCGGCCCGGGACCGGGCCGGGGTCGCGCTCGACATCGCGCGCAAGTCGGGGCTGCGCATCGTCGAGTGTCAGATCCTGCACCTGCTCGCCGTCGTCGACGACGCGGCGGGCCGCGGCGCACAGGCCGCGGAGCGCTGCGCGCGGGCGCGGGCGATCGAAGCGGAGACGGGCTACCGCCCGCCTCCGCAGCTTCCGATGCTCATCGACGGAGCCGATTCAACCGGCCCGGCCGGGACCGAGCGTCACGCCGGGATTTCGGTGCCCTGATCGATGACGCTCAACCACTTGCCGTGCTTGAACGTGTAGGTGACGTTGATGATCAGGTGCAGGTTGAAGTTCTGCGACGGGATCGCGTACGTCGCGTCGTAGACGATGGTCCCGGTGCTGCAGCCGTCGACGGCGCGGGTCTTCTCCGTCCACGACCAGACCGCGTTGCGGTTGGTGAAGTGGCCGTTCTGCGACGCCGCGATCGCGTCGCGGCCCTGCACCATCGCCCCGGTGGAGTAGATGGTGATCGCGTCGTCGTCGTGCCCGGCGACCCACGTCGCCTTGTCGAAGTCGCGGTAGGACTCCATGTCCGTGCGCTGGGCCTCGTCGAACTTGCGGGCGCACCAGCTCACGAGCGGCGAGGAGCCGCGCTGCGTCGGGGTGGCGGCGGCCGGAACCGCCGCGCCCACCGCTGCCGCCGTCGCCGCCGCCGCTGCGAGCGCCAAAGCCTTGTGCCTCATGTGAATCCGCTCCCCTCGTGATGTGCCTGCTCGAACGGGGGAACGCTCACACCGCGCGCTGTCAGAACGGCGTCAGCGGCGGCTTGCGCGGGCCGCGGGGCGAAGCTTCGCGGGCCGGGCCTGCCGTAGGTTGGGGCGATGGCCGACACCTGGAGCGATGACGACGCCGGGGTGCTGCGGCTGCCGTCCGGCCGGTTGGTGCGCGGCCGCGGCCTGCGCCGCCCGGCGCCGCCCGGCCCGGCGCCGACGTTCGGCGTCTACCTGCTCGGTGCCGAGCCGCCGGCGACGGCGTGGCCGCGCCGGTGGGTGCGCTGCCCCGACTTCTGGGTGCCGCGCGACAGTCTCGACGCCGCCGACGCGTTCCGCGAGGCGTGGCAGCGGGCCGCGAGCGAGCGGGTCGAGGTCGGCTGCGGCGGCGGCGTCGGCCGCACCGGGACGGGGCTGGCCTGCCTGGCCGTCCTCGACGGCGTGCCACCCGCGCAGGCGGTGGCCTACGTTCGCCGGCACTACAACCGGCGCGCTGTCGAGACGCCGTGGCAGCGCCGGTACGTGGCGCGGTTCGGTAGCACCCGCGACGCGCCGGGCACAGGTTAGCGCGACCCCATGATCGCGTTGATCTTGCAGTTGTGGTGGCTCATAAAGCAGTGCGAATCAGGACGAAATCTGGCACCACAACTGCAAGATCAACGCGGAGATCAGCCCGCGGCGTAGTGGAGATCAGGCCGTGGCGTACATGGCGTCGATGATCTGTTCGTAGCGCTCACCGATCACCCGGCGCCGCATCGAGAGCTTGGGTGTCAGCTCGCCGGACTCCGCCGTCCAGGCGACCGGCAGGATGTGGAACGTCTTGATCTGCTCCGGTCGCGCCAGCTTCTCGTTGGCCGCGTCGACCGCGTTCTGGATCTCCGCGACGACGGCGGGATCGGCGGCCAGGGCGGCGAGATCGGGCGCCTCGATGCCGTGGGCCTTCGCCCACCCCGTCGCCATCTCCTCGTCGAGCACCACGAGCGCGGTCACGTACGGCCGGCGGTCGCCGATCGCCACCGCCTGGGCCACCAGCGGGTGCGCGCGCATCAGGTTCTCGATGCGGGCCGGCGGGATGTTCTTGCCGGCCGAGGTGATGATGATCTCCTTTTTGCGGTCGGTGATCGTGACGAAGCCGTCGTCGTCGATCGTGGCGACGTCACCGGTGGCGAGGTAGCCGTCGGCATCGGTGGGCGACTCGATGCCGCCGTCGGGGGTCAGGTAACCCATGCAGACGAGCGGACCGCGGATGAGGATCTCGCCGTCGTCGGCCAGCTTGAGGTCCATGCCGGGCACCGGCTTGCCGACGCTGCCGGTGCGGAAGTCGGTAGGCGTGTTCGTGGTCGCGGTGCCGGTGGTCTCGGTCATGCCCCAGACCTCGATGACGTCGATCCCGAGGCCGGCCAGGAACAGCAGCACCTCGACGGGGATCGGCGCCGCGCCGCTGCCGGCCCACAGCGCGTTGTCGAGGCCGAGCAGTGCCCGGATCGGGCGCAGCACCTTCTCGTCCATCGCGGCCCGCTTGGCGGCCAGGTCGTCGGGGACCGGCTGGCCGTCGGCCTTCAGCTTGAAGACCTCGAGCGCGACGGCGGTGGCGGCCTCGACGGCGGCACGCATCGGCGGCTCGGCGGCGGCGAACCTGGCCTGGATGCCGGCGACCATCTTCTCCCAGACCCGGGGGACGCCGAAGAAGCCGTCCGGGCGCACCTGACCCAGCGCGGAGAGGAGCTGCGTCGGGTCGGCGCAGATCGTGACGTGGCCGGCGCGGTAGATCGGCGAGTAGATGCCGAGCATGCGTTCGGCGATGTGGGCGAGCGGCAGGTAGGCGACCGAGCGCGGGTGGTCGGGCACCTGCAGGACGTGCTCGATCGCGACCGACTGGTAGATGACGTTGCGGTGGCTGATCACCACGCCCTTCGGGTCGCCGGTGGTGCCCGAGGTGTAGAGCATCGTGACCGGCTGGTCCGGGCTCACCGCCTTCCAGGCGCGCTCGAACGCCGTCGGATCGGACGCGTGGGCGGCCGCGCCGGTCGCCTCGAGCTCGCGCAGCGTGACGATCGTCGGCCCGGGCAGCTCGCGCGTCGCGGCCTCGTCGACGAGGACGATGTGCCGAAGCTTGGGCAGCTCGGCGAGGATCGGCGCCCACTTGTCCAGCTGGTAGGCGCCCTCCAGCACGACGATCTCGCTGGCGCTGTGCTGGCCGAGGAAGCGCAGCTGGTCGGTGGACAGCGTCGCGTAGACGGTGCTGGGCACCGCGCCGAGGTGCGCGGCGGCGAGGTCGACGAGCCAGTGCTCGGGCCGGCTGGCCATCATGATGAGCATCCGGTCGCCCGGTCGAAGGCCCAGCGCGGCCAGGCCGCGGGAGATCGCGGCGACCCGGTCGCGCAGCTCTCCCCAGGTGAGCGTGTCGTCGGCGCCCAGCGTGGTGAGCGCGGGCTGCCCGGCGAACTCGGTGGCGTTGCGGTGAACGAGGGCCGGGATGGTGAGGCCGTCGGCGGCCTTCGCGTACCGGTCGGCGAGCTCTGCGGTGGTGTGCGCGGCCATGCCCGGCACTGTAAACCGCCGTTAACTTTTGCGGAAGGGCGCGCGTATCTCGGGGCGTCAGGCGTACAGGACCGTCGACGCCAGCCGCGCGATGTGCCGCTCGGCGCCTACGCCCCTGGTGAAGCGGACCGCGCGGCCCTGGTCCGAGACCAGCGTGAACGCGGCGTGCACCAGCAGCCGGGCCTCGGTGGCCGGCAGGTCGGTGCGCGCGCTCGTCAGCAGCTTCACCCACTCCTCGACGTTGAGCCGCTGCGTCTTGCGCAGGTCGTGCCTGTCGCGCTCGGGAAGGTTGTTGTTCTCGGCCAGGTACACCGAGACGAGGTCGCTCTGCTCGAAGACGTAGCCGACGTACGAGTCGAGCAGCCGGGTCAGGGCGTCGGCCGGGCCGGTGGCGCCGGCGAGCGCCGCCGAGGCGACGGCCGTGAGCCGCTCGGTGGCCCGGTAACAGGCCGCGGCGAGCAGGTCGGCCTTGCTGGGAAAATACCGGTACACGCTCGACGCGTTGATGCCCGCCGCGCGGCCGATGTCGTCGACACCGACGGCGTGGTAGCCGAGCTTGCGGAACAGCGGCAGCGCCTCCGTCAGGATGATCTCGCGCCGCGACTCCGGGCCACGCTCGGTGCGATCCGTGCGAGGCGCCGGCGGCTCGACCGACCCGTTCAGAAGTGGCGGCATCGGTTCGGCGTCGAGGACGGCCCGGGCCGCGCGGCACAGCGTCTGCTCCGCGCGGCCCCTGGTCAGCGGCGCGCGGTGGGTGGTGACGCTGCCGAACACGCTCAGCCCGGCCCGCGCCAGCGCGTCGGCCTCGGCGGAACGGAGCGCCGGACGCAGCCGGCGCAGTGGCCGCGCCAACCGGCCGACGAGCGTGGCGAGGCCGGCGCGGAACTCGGCCCGGTGCTCGGGCGCGAGGTAGCGGCCTTCCCACTGGTAGAGGCCCCCTACGCGGCGGCGCTCCACGGCGAGGCCGGCCAGCGCCGCCAGGGCCTCGTCCAGGCGCTCGGCCGGGTCGCCCGCACCGGCCGGCGGCTTGGTGGCGGTGAGGCTCGCATCGACGAGGTTGCGCGTCGCCTCCACGAGGATCGCGTACTTGGTAGGGAAGTGGCGGTACACGGCCGGGCCGCTGATGCCGACTGTTGCGGCGATCTCGTCGATGCCGACGCCGTGGTAGCCGTGCGCGCAGAACAGCTCGGCCGCGGCCATGGCGATCTGGGCCCGCCGGTTCTTCGGACGCTTGAGAGCCCCGCCGGCGAGAACCTCGCTCGTGCGCATCGTTGCAGCCTAACCACATCCGCGCCGTGACGGTGAGAGTAACCTCGCACTACAGTAGCCTTGACAAGCAACGAAAATTCCGGAGTAAGTTAACGTTCATTCGCACGTCCGCCGGAGGTTGCGCGATGGGATCCGAAGCCTACGTTTACGATGCCCTGCGCACGCCGCGCGGCCGGGGCAAGAAGACCGGGTCGCTGCACGGCGTCAAGCCCATCTCGCTCGTGGTCGGGCTGATCGACGAGGTGCGCCGCCGCAATCCGGGCCTCGACCCGGCGCTCGTCGACGACGTGGTGCTCGGCGTCGTGTCGCCGCTGGGAGACCAGGGATCGGTGATCGCGAAAACCGCAGCGGTGGCCGCCGGCCTGCCGCACACGGTGGCCGGCGTCCAGCTCAACCGGTTCTGCGCGTCCGGGCTGGAGGCGGTGAACGTCGCCGCGCAGAAGGTGCGCTCCGGCTGGGAGGACCTGGTGCTGGCCGGCGGCGTCGAGTCGATGTCGCGGGTGCCGATGGGCTCCGACGGCGGGGCGTGGGCGATGGACCCGGAGACCAACTACCAGACCGGCTTCGTCCCGCAGGGCGTCGGCGCCGACCTGATCGCGACGCTCGACGGGTACAGCCGCGAAGACGTCGACAGGTATGCGCTGGAGTCCCAGTCCCGGGCGGCGAAGGCGTGGTCGAACGGGTACTTCGCGCGCAGCGTCGTGCCGGTGCGCGACCGCAACGGCGTCACCGTGCTCGAGCGCGACGAGCACATCCGGGCCGAGTCCACAATGGAGGGTCTGGGCGCGCTGCCGCCGTCGTTCGCGGCGATCGGCGACCTCGGCGGCTTCGACGCGGTGGCCCTGCAGAAGTACCACTGGGTCGAGCGGATCGACCACGTGCACACGGCCGGCAACTCCTCGGGCATCGTCGACGGCGCGTCGCTCGTGTTGATCGGCAGCGAACAGGCCGGCACCGCGGCGGGTCTCACGCCGCGCGGCCGCATCCTGGCCACGGCGGTCAGCGGGTCCGACCCGACCATCATGCTCACCGGCCCGGCGCCGGCCAGCCGCAAGGCGCTGGCGAAGGCCGGTCTCACCGTCGACGACATGGACCTTGTCGAGATCAACGAGGCGTTCGCGGCGGTCGTGCTGCACTACTGCGCCGACATGGGTTTCGACCACGAGATCGTCAACGTCAACGGCGGGGCGATCGCGATGGGGCACCCGCTGGGCGCCACCGGCGGCATGATCCTCGGCACGCTGCTCGACGAGTTGGAGCGCCGCCAACTGCGCTACGGCCTGGCGACGCTGTGCGTGGGCGGCGGCATGGGCATCGCGACTGTCATCGAGCGGATCTGAGAGGCCTTTACGTGGAGACAATCCGGTGGGACAAGGACGACGACGGCGTCGTCGTGCTCACGCTGGACGACCCGAGCCGCTCGGCCAACACCATGAACGAGGCGTACGCCCGCAGCATGGACGCCGTGCTGGACCGGATCGCCGCGGAGCGCGACGACATCACCGGCGTCGTGATCACGTCGGCGAAGAAGACCTTCTTCGCGGGTGGCGACCTCGACTCGCTCGGCGCGATCGGCCCCGACCAGGCGGCCCAGGTGTACGCCCGCGTGGCGGCGGGCAAGGCGCAACTGCGCCGCCTGGAGACGTGCGGCCGGCCGGTCGTCGCCGCCGTCAACGGGTCCGCGCTCGGTGGCGGGCTCGAACTCGCGCTGGCCTGCCACCACCGCGTCGTGGCCGACGACCCGAGGATCGAGATCGGCTTCCCGGAGGTCACGCTCGGCCTCATCCCCGGGGCGGGCGGCATCGTGCGAACGGTGCGGCTGCTCGGGATCGTCGACGCGCTGATGACCGTCCTGCTGCGCGGCCAGCGGTTGCGCCCCGCCGCGGCGCTGGAGGCCGGGCTGGTGCACGAGATCGCGCCGCGCGACGAACTGATCGCCCGCGCCAAGGCGTGGATCGCCACCAACCCGAACGCGCAGCAGCCCTGGGACGTCAAGGGGTACAAGATTCCCGGCGGCACCCCGGCGACACCGGCGCTCGCCGCCAACCTGCCGGCGTTCCCGGCGACGCTGCGCAAGGAGCTCAAGGGCGCGCCGTACCTCGCGCCTCGCAACATCCTGGCCGCCGCCGTCGAGGGCGCGCAGGTCGACTTCGACACCGCGATCGACATCGAGGGGCGTTACTTCGCCGACGCGGCCACCAGCCAGATCGCCCGTAACATGATCAAGGCGTTCTTCTTCGACCTGCAGGCGGCCAACTCCCGCGCCCCCAAGGACATCGCGCCGGTGCAGACCGTCGGCGTGCTCGGTGCCGGCATGATGGGCGCCGGGATCGCGTACGTGTGCGCCAAGGCCGGCATGACCGTGCTCCTCAAGGACGTCAGCGTCGAGGCGGCCGAGCGCGGCAAGGCGTACTCGGAACGCTTGCTGGACAAGGCCATCGGGCGCGGGCGGCAGACCGAGGAGGGCAAGGCCGAACTGCTCGGCCGGATCCGCGCCACCGCCGACCCGGCCGACCTCGCGGGCGTCGAACTCGTCATCGAGGCCGTGTTCGAGGACCCGGCCCTGAAGCACAAGGTGTTCGCCGAGATCGAAGACGTCGTCGCACCCGACGCGCTGCTGTGCTCGAACACCTCGACCCTGCCCATCACCCTGCTCGCCGAAGGCGTGCGGCGGCAGGCCGACTTCGTCGGGTTGCACTTCTTCTCGCCCGTCGACAAGATGCCGCTCGTCGAGGTCGTCAAGGGCGAGCGGACGAGCGACGCGGCCGTCGCCCGCGCACTCGGCGTGGTCCGCCAGTTGAAGAAGACGCCGATCGTCGTCAACGACAGCCGCGGCTTCTTCACCAGCCGGGTCATCGGCACGTTCACGGGTGAGGGTGTCGCGATGCTCGCCGAGGGCATCCCCGGCCCGACCATCGAGCAGGCCAGCGCCCAGGCCGGTTACCCGGCGCCGGTGCTGCAGCTCATGGACGAACTGACGCTGACGCTGCCGCGGCGCATCCGCAACGAGACGGCCGCCGCGATCACCGCGGCCGGCGGCACCTGGACGCCGCACCCGGCCGACGCCGTGATCGACCGGATGATCGACGAGTTCGGCCGGCCGGGGCGCTCCGGCGGCGCCGGCTTCTACGAGTACGCCGACGACGGCAAGCGGACCCGGCTGTGGCCGGGCCTCGCCGAGCACTTCGGCGACCCCGCGCTGGACCCGGCAGCGATCCCGTTCGAGGACCTCAAGGAGCGGCTGCTCTTCATCGAGGCGCTCGAAGCGGTCAAGTGCTACGACGAGGGCGTGCTCACCTCCGTCGCCGACGCCAACGTCGGTTCGATCCTCGGCATCGGCTACCCCGGCTGGACCGGCGGTGTGCTGCAGTACGTCAACCAGTACAGCGGCGGGCTCAAGGGGTTTGTGGCCCGGGCGCGGGAACTGGCGCAGCGCTACGGCCCGCGGTTCGAGCCGCCGGCCTCGCTGGTGGAGCGGGCCGACCGCGGCGAGGAGTACTAACCGGCGATCCGATCTTCGAGACCTTGGAGTCCGGTGGTCCCCATAGGGGCCACCAGACTCCAAGATCGATCTCAGCGGGGGCTCAGCGGCCCAGTCGGCGGTACCGGCGGACGGCCAACGGGGCGAATACGGCGGTCAGCACCAGCGGCCACAGCGCAGCCAGCAGCACCGGGTGCCGCGACACCCAGGAGTCGGCGACGAGGCCCGGGTTGCCGAACAGGTCGCGCGAGGCGGCCACCGTGGCCGACAGCGGGTTCCACTCCGCCACCGCGCCGAGCCAACCCGGCATCTGGTGGGGCGCCACGAACACGTTCGACACCGCCGAGAGCGGGAACGCCAGCGGGAACACGATGATCGGTACCGCGTCGGGGTTCGGGACGACGAGCCCGAGGAAGATGCCCATCCAGGTCAGCGCGAACCGCAACCACAGGATCAACCCGACGGCGGCCGCGGCGTCCGCCAGGCCGCCCCGCCACTGCCAGCCGACGATCAGGCCGCAGACCACGAGCATGGTCATCTCCAGCAGCGCGCGGCACAGGTCGGCCAGGCTGCGCCCGGTCACCAGCGCGGAGCGCGCCACCGGCATGGACCGGAACCTGTCGACGACGCCGCGGCTGACGTCGTTGGCCACGCTCGTCGCCGTCGCACCCAGCCCGTACAGCATCGTCATCACGAAGATGCCGGGCAGCAGAAACTCCCGGTAGCTGCCGGCGCCGGTGACGGCCATGCCGCTGCCGAACACGTACCCGAAGACCAGCACGAACATGATCGGCAACGAGAAGTAGATGACGAGTTCCTCGGGCGCCCGCACCACGTGCGTCAGGTTGCGCCGGCCCATCGTCAGGGCGTCCGTCACGGTGCTCATGCGATCGCCTCGCTCCGCTCGGCGATGCATTCGCACGGCGCTCTGCTGATGATTCGCTCGCTCCGCTCACTCATGCGATCGCCTCGCTCCGCCCGGCGATGCATTCGCACGGCGCTCCGCTGATGATTCGCTCGCTCCGCTCGCTCATGCCGCGTGTCCCGTCAGCCGCAGGAACGCCTCGTCCAGCGTCGGGCGGCGCAGGCCCACGTCCTCGACCTCGATGCCGGCGGCGGCCAGCGCGCGGGCGGCGTCGGTGAGCACGGCCACCCGGTCCTTCGCGGGTGCGGACAGCCGGCGCAGTTCGTCGTCGCGATCAGGTTCGGCGGCGCAGATCCGCCACAGGGTGGTGGCGGCCGCGTCGAGCTGCCGGGCGTCGCGGACCACCACCTCGATGCGGTCGCCGCCGATCGTCGACTTGAGCTCGTCCGGCGTGCCGGTGGCGACGACCCGGCCGGCGTCCACGACGGTGATCCGGTCGGCGAGCCGGTCGGCCTCCTCCAGGTACTGCGTGGTCAGCACGACCGTGGTGCCGTCGGTGACGAGCGCGCGCACGGCGTCCCACAGGCCGTTGCGGCTGCGCGGGTCGAGGCCGGTGGTCGGCTCGTCGAGGAAGAGCACCTGCGGCGTGCGGATCAGGCTGGCGGCGAGGTCCAGCCGGCGCCGCATGCCGCCCGAATACGTGCTCACCGAACGGCCGGCGGCGGCGGTGAGGCCGAACTGGGCGAGCAGTTCGTCGGCACGGCGACGTGCCGCGCGGCCGCCGAGCTGGAAGAGCCGCCCGAACAGGACGAGGTTCTGCCGGCCGCTGAGGATCTCGTCGACGGCGGCGTACTGCCCGGTCAGGCCGATCCGGGAGCGCACCTCCGCCGGCTGCCGCGCGACGTCGAACCCGGCGATGCGCGCCCGGCCGGCGTCGAAGCGGAGCAGCGTGCACAGGATGCGCACGGCGGTGGTCTTGCCGGCGCCGTTCGGCCCGAGCAGGCCGTGCACGGTTCCGGCCGGGACGCACAGGTCGAACCCGTCGAGCGCGGTCGTCGCGCGGTAGGTCTTGCGGATCGCTTCGGCCTCGACGGCCGTGTCGGTTGCGGACATGCACGCAGCGTCCGGCCCGCCGCTGACGAGGCTCGCACCGCACGCTGACCGGCCGCTAGACGGTCCTGGCGCGCTGGTTCACCCCGGGCTCGCCGTACGGGTAGTCGGCGACCAGGGGAGTGCTCGCCTCGTCCAGGAGCGCGTACTCCTCGGCGGTGAGGTGCACGCCGTCGGCGTCGAGGTTGTCGTCGAGCTGCTCGATCGTCCGGGCGCCGATGATCACGGAGGTGACGGCGGGCCGGTCGACGAGCCAGGCGAGTGCCACCACCGCGGGCGACACGCCGCGCCCGGCGGCGACCTTCCGCACCGCCTCGATGACCTGGTACGTGCGCTCGGTGTTGCGCCTGTCGTACGCCTCGACGCCGCGTTGCGGATTCTCGCCCAGCCGGGTGGCCCCGGTCGGTGCCTCGTCGCGGCGGTACTTGCCGGTGAGCCAACCGCCCGCCAGCGGTGACCAGGGCAGCACGCCGATGCGCTCGTTGACGCAGACCTCGATGACCTCCAGCTCGATGTCCCGGGCGAGCAGGTTGTACTGCGGCTGCAGGGTCACCACCGGCGCGAGGCGCAGGAACTCGCACAGCAGCGCCGCCTTCTGCAGCTGCCAGCCGGTGAAGTTGCTGACGCCGGGGTAGCGGATCTTCCCGGCGCTCACCGCGTCGTCGTAGAAGCGCAGCGTCTCCTCGAGCGGGGTCAGCGGGTCCCACGCGTGCGCCTGGTACAGGTCGATGTAGTCGGTGCCGAGGCGGCGCAGGCTCGCGTCGAGCGCGCGGCTGAGGTGGGTGCGCGACAGCCCGAGGTCGTTGCGGCCCTCGCCCATCGGGAAGCGGCCCTTGGTCGCGATGACCAGGCCGTCGCGGGCGTCGGGCCGGGCGCGCAGCCAGTCGCCGATGATCTGCTCGGAGACGCCCCGGCTGTAGACGTCGGCGGTGTCGATGAAGTTGCCGCCGCGTTCGACGAACCGGTCGAGCTGGGCGTGCGATCCGGCCGAGTCGGTCTCCGCGCCGAAGGTCATGGTGCCGAGACACAGCGTGGACACGAGCGTGCCGGTGCGGCCGAGAGTGCGGAATTCCATGCTCATGAACCTATCCCGGATCGGTACACCGAAACGCGCCTACGGGATCGTGAACATGCACCACACCGCCTTGCCGTCGGCGGTGGGGCGGGCGCCCCAGCGGTCGGCGAGCAGCGCCACCAGTTGCAGCCCGCGGCCGCGCTCGTCGTCGGCCGTCGGGCGCAGCTTGCGCGGCAGGAACGGCGCCGAGTCGACGACCTCCACGATCACGGTGCCCGTCGTGCGGCGCATCCGCAGCTCGATCGGGGGACGCGCGTGCAACACCGCGTTCGCGACGAGCTCGCTGGTCAGCAGCACGATGTCGGCCGCCAGCGACCGTGGCACCGCCCAACCCGACAGCGTCGAGACGACGAACTCGCGGGTGTGCTGGACGGCGCTCGCCTCGGCCGGGATGCGCCGGTGCACCGAGCGGGCCCGGTCGGCCTCGTCGGTGATGCGGGCCAGCAGGATCGCGATGTCGTCGTTGGGGCCGGCCGGCAGCAGCTTGGTCACCAGGCCGTCCGGGACGTCGTCGAGCGGGCCGCGGACGTCGTGGATCAGCTCGCTCAGCAGGTCGATGCCCTGGTCGATCCCGCTGTCGCGGTGCTCGACGAGCCCATCGGTGTAGAGCGCCAGCAGCGCACCGGCGGCGAGCGTCAGCCGCTCCTCGGCCAGGGTCACCGGCCCCGCGCCCAGCGGCGGCCCGGCGCCACCGGTGAGCCGGCGCGGCTGCTCACCCGGCGTCACGAACAGGGGCGGCAGGTGGCCGGCATTGGCGTAGGCGAGCGAGCGGTCACCCGGGTCGTAGACGGCGTACACGCAGGTGACGATCTGGTCGTCGCCGAGATCGCGGACGACGCCGTCGAGGAACTCCAGAACGTCGGCCGGCGCCAGGTCCAGCCGGGCGTAGGCGCGCACCGCCGCCCGCAGCTGACCCATGACGGCGGCCGCCCGCACGCCACGGCCCATGACGTCGCCCATCACCAGCGCCGTGCGGCCGGCACCCAGCTCGATGACGTCGTACCAGTCGCCGCCGACCTGCGTGCCCTCGACGCCGGCCCGGTAGTACGTCGCCACCTCCAGGTGGTCGGGCGTGAACCGGCGCTCCGGCAGGAGACTTTGCTGCAGCTCGTCGGCGATGCTGTGCTCGCGCGCGGCGGCCTCCTGCGCCGCGGCGGCCGCGGCGACGGCGGCCTCGGCCCGGCGCTGCTCGGTGATGTCCTGGTTGCTGCCGCGCAGGAGGGCCGGCCGCCCGTCCGGGTGGCGCACCAGCTCACCGATGGTATGGAAGGTGCGGTACGACCCGTCGGCCATGGCGAGCCGCACATAGTAGTCCAGCGGGGCGCCCTTGATGGCCGCTTCCACAGCCGCGGTCACGCGGGCCCGGTCGTCGGGGTGGACGCGCAGCATCGCCGGCGCGAGGCCCTGCTCGCGCAGCTCCTCGGCGGCGATCTGGATCTGCCTGACGAACTCCTCGGAGGCGTGGATCGCGCCGGTGTCGATGTCGAACTCCCAGCTGCCGACGCCGGCGAGGCGCTGCGCCTGGTCGAGCAGCCGCTGCCGGCGTTCCAGCTCGACGCCGACCCGCCGGGCCCGGTCCAGCTCCAGGTTGGCCCGCACCCGGGCCAGCAGTTCCCGGGCCGTGAACGGCTTGATGAGGTAGTCGTCGGCGCCGGCCGCCAGCCCCTCGATCGTCGCCTCGTCACCGGCCCGCGCGGAGAGCATCACCACCGGCACCAGCGCGGTGGCCGGGTCCGCGCGCAGCTCGCGGAGCAGGCCGAACCCGTCGAGGTTGGGCATCATCACGTCGCTGAGGACGAGGTCCGGCGGGTCCTCGCGGGCGAGGGCGAGCGCCGCGGCGCCGTCGGGCGCGGTCTGCACCCGGTACGAATCGGACAGCAGCCCGACGAGGTAGTCGCGCATGTCGGCGTTGTCGTCGACGACGAGCACACGCTGCCGGTGGGCCAGCTCACCGGCGGCGGTGCGGGTCGTCGCCTCGGCCGGCTCGGTGACCGCGCCGCCCGGCCCGGAGCCGGCCTCCATCCAGCGCATCGCCTCGGCGAGGAACCCCTCGACCGCGTCGGAGCCGGCCGGGTCGCCGGGCTCCGCGATCTGTTCCGGCGGCAGGTGCGCGGTGCCGGTGCGCACCCGCACGGTGAACGTGCTGCCGAGCCTCGGCGTGCTGGTCACCGCCGCGTCGCCGCCGTGCGCGGCGGCCAGCTCCGCGACCAGCGCCAGGCCGATTCCAGACCCCTCGTGGCTGCGGCCCCGGGCGCCCGACACGCGATGGAACCGCTCGAAGAGGCGGCCCTGGTCGGCCGGCTCGATGCCGATGCCCGTGTCGGCGACGGTTAGCTCCACGCACCCGGTCGCGGAGCGCGTCGCGACGGTGATCCCGCCGGTGAACGTGAACTTCAACGCGTTCGAGAGCAGGTTGAGGACGATCTTGGCCCACATCTCCCGGTCGACGTATGCCGGCTCGGGCAGCGGCGGGCAGTCGACGGTCAGCGCGAGCCCGGCCCGCTCGACCGCCGGGCGGAAGGTGCCGGCGAGCTCAGCGGTGTACCGTGCCAGGTCGACCGGTTCGAACCGGGCGGTGTCGCCGCCGTCCTCCAGCCGGGAGAAGTCGAGCAGCGTGTTGACGAGCTTGAGCAGCCGCTGCGCGTTGCGGTGCAGGACGGCGACGCGGTGCCGCTGCTCCGCGGGCAGTTCGTGGACCCGGTCGGCGAGCGCGTCCTCGGCCGGGCCCAGCATCAGCGTCAGCGGGGTGCGGAACTCGTGGCTGACGTTGGTGAAGAACGCCGTCTTCGCCCTGTCGAGCTCGGCCAGCGACTCGGCCCGGCGCCGCTCCGACTCGTACGCCCGGGCGCTGGCGACGCCGGCGGCCAACTGGCCGGCGATGAGGTCGATGAACCCGCGGTAGCCCTCGTCCAGCGGCCGGTACCGGTTCAGCCCCACCAGCAGGAACCCGTACGGACGGGTGCCGCCCTGGTCGGGCAGCGGAACGAGCACGGCGTCGGTCGGCGGCTCGGTCCACGCGCCGGCCGGCAGCCCGGCGAACCGTTCCGGGAGTCCGCCGACGAGGATCGACCCGCCCTCGGCCACGTCGTGCACCGGCCACACCGGGTCGGCGTCGGCCGGTGAGATCGCAACCGGGGCGGCCGGGTGGCCGGCCGCGATCCCGGTGGCGGCGGCCAGGTGGGCGGTGCCGTCGTCGCCGAACAGGTAGACGAGGGTGAACGGCAGGTCGCGCCGCTCCGTCGCGAGCAGGTCGGCCGCCGCGGTCAACACCTGCGCGTCGCTGCGCGCGGCGGTGGTCGCGGCGCCGAGGTCACGCAGCGTCGCCATGCGACGCTCGGCGATCACGCGGTCGGTCTCTTCGCTGACGACGCAGAGCATGCCGACCACCGTTCCCGCGTCGCCGGTCAGCGGGCTGTACGAGAAGGTGTGGTACGTCTCCTCCACGTAGCCGCTGCGCTCGAGGAAGAGCTGGAGCGACTCGTCCCAGGTGGCGACGCCGCTGGTGAGCACCGTCTCGATGCGTGGCCCGATGTCCGGCCAGATCTCGGCCCACACCTCCCGCGCCGGGCGGCCCAGCGCCCACGGGTACTTCTTGCCGAGCGTGTCGCGCCGGTACGCCTCGTTGCAGAAGAACGTCAGTTCGGGACCCCAGGCCATCCACATGGAGAACCGTGACGAGACGAGCACGCGGACCATCGTGGCCAGGCTCTGCGGCCAGGTCGGCGGCGGACCCAGCGGGGTGGCCGACCAGTCGACGGCCAGCAGATCGTGGCCGACCTCGCCGCCGGCCGCCAGCGCGTCGCAGATGTTGTTCCCGGGTCCCGGAGGCATGCCGCCTTGCTCTGACATCCCGGCAGCCCTTCCGCTCGCCTCCCCCAACCCCGACCGGCGCTGTCCCTCCGGTCCAGGCCGGGCTAAGCCTACAAGCGGAGCGGTGTTTGGTCTCGCCACGCGAGGGGCAAATCCACCCGGGATCGGACGTATGCGAGGGGAAACGAGCGCCGTGGTGAGTCGATTTGACCAGTGGACCCTTGACGTGCACGACGTCGACCGGATGGCGGCGTTCTGGTCCCAGGCCCTCGGCTACCGGATCGAGCCCGACGATGACGGCGGTGGCGCCCACCTGCGTCCGTCGGCCGGCGGGGCCGGCCAGCTGAGCGTCTGGCTGCAGCCGACCGCGGACGGCAAGCGCGGCAAGAACCGCAACCACCCGGACCTGGTCGCCGCCGACGGCGACGTCGACGCGGAGGTCAGGCGGCTGATCGGGCTCGGCGCCAGGCACGCCGACGTGGGGCAGTCCGGCCACGAGGGCTTCGTCGTGCTCGCCGACCCGGAGGGCAACGAGTTCTGCCTGCTGCGCCGCGCCCCGGACGACGGCCTGTGACGCGCTTTCCGGCCCGGTGATCCGTAAGGTGTCCGGTGTGGGGACACGGGTGATCGGATGAACCTCGAGAAGGTCGTCTTCGGCTTCTTCGTGCTGCTCGCGGCCACGCTGAACTTCGGGTTCTTCATCGGCGACCTGTCCGACCCGGACGTCCACAACGTCTACGAGCTGTTCGCCGCGGTAGTGATCAACCTGATCGCCACCGTCCTCAAGTTCGGCGACCGCACCCAGATCGGCGCCGTGCACCTGGCCACCAGCCTCGTCGCCGACCTCCAACTGATCGCCGCGGCGATCTTCTGGGCGTACGCGGCGCACATCTCGTCGGCCGGGCTCACGGGCGAGGCGACCGCCGGGATCGTGTCACTGTCCGGCGGCGCGCTGTTCGCGAACATCGTCTCGGTCGTGCTGCTGGTGATCGAGACCGTCTCGTTCCAGCGCAGGTAGGACACGGTGGCCGGTCCGCTGCGCGCGTTCTGGCGGCTGGTCGCCTACGGGCCGGGCGAGCGGCCGCCCCGGCGCCGGATCCGCTGGCGGGTGCCGGCGGAGTCGGCGGCCCAGGCGTCGGCGACGATCTTCCTCGTCCTGCGCCGGATGCGCTGGCCGCTCATCACGGTGATCGTGATCTTCGCGGTCAGCACGATCGGGCTGACGTTCATCCCCGGCCGGGACGCCGACGGCAGCCCGAACCGGATGTCGATCTTCCACTCGTTCTACGTCGTGAGCTACACCGCGACCACGATCGGCTTCGGCGAGCTGCCCGACCCGTTCACCGACGCGCAGCGGCTGTGGGTCACCGTCACCATCTACCTGTCGGTGGTCGGTTGGGCGTACACGATCGGTTCCCTGCTGACCCTGCTGCAGGACCGCTCGTTCCGGCGGGCGCTGGCGCTGCAGCACTTCACCCGCAAGGTGGCCCGGCTGCGCGAGCCGTTCCTGCTGATCGCCGGCTACGGCCAGACCGGCCGCCGGCTCGGCCGCACCTTCGACTCGCTGGGCCGCCAGTTCGTGGTGCTCGACGCCGCCGAGGAGAACATCGAGGCGCTGGACCTGGAGGCGTACCGGTTCGACGTGCCGGGCCTCGCGGCCGACGCCCGCAACCCCGACCACCTCGGCATCGCGGGCCTCGGCCACTTCGCCTGCGAGGCGGTGCTCGCGATGACCAACGACGACGAGGTCAACCTGGCCGTCACCATGGCGGTGGCGCTGCTGCGCCCGGACCTGCCGGTGATCGCCCGCACCGTGTCGCCGGACATCGAGCACCGCATGCGCGCGTTCGGGACGCCGACGGTGGTCAACCCGTTCGACCGGTTCGGCGACCACCTGCGGCTGGCCCTGCGCGCGCCGGCCACCTACCAGTTGATCACCTGGCTGGAGAGCGGCCCGGGCGCGGAGCTGCCCGAGCGCGGCCGGCCGCCGACGCAGGGCCGCTGGGTGCTGTGCGGGTACGGCCGGTTCGGCCAGAAGCTCGCCGCCGACCTGCGCGCGGAGGGGCTGACCGTGACGGCCATCGACCCGGCGGCCGACCCGGACGAGGACGACGTGGTCGTCGGCGACGGCTCCGACCCGGACGTGATGGCCCGCGCCGACCTGGACGGCGCCGTCGGGTTCGTCGCCGGCACCGACAACGACACGACGAACCTGTCGCTGATCGCGGCCGCCCGGCGGGTCAACCCCGACCTGTTCGTCGCCGCCCGGCAGAACCGGCCGGCCAACGCCGCCCTGTTCGAGGCCATGGAACCCGACGCGCTGCTGGTGCTCGCCGAGGTCGTCGCGAAGGAGGTGTACGCGAAGCTCAGCACGCCCCTGTTGTGGCGCTTCCTGCAGGAGGTGCCGGACCAGGGGGAGGAGTGGGCGGCGCGGATGGTCGACCGGTTGTGCGGGCGCTGCGGCCAGCAGTTGCGCACACTGTGGCCGGTGCGGCTGCGGGCCGCGTCGTCGCTCGCGGTCGGTCGCTGGCTGGGCACCGGGACGGCCCGGCTGGGCGACCTGCTGCGCAGCCCGCACGACAGGGACCGACCGCTGGCCGCCGTCGTGCTGCTGCTCAAGCGCGGCGACGAGTTCGTGCTGACCCCGGGCGATGACACGGAACTGCGCGACGGCGACGAGCTGCTGATCGCCGGCGAGCCGGTGGCCCGCCGAGCGGTGGACACGACACTGCTCGTCGACGGGGTGCTGGACTACGTGGTGTCCGGCCGCAGCGTCCCGTCGAGCTGGATCTGGCGCAAACTCTCGGGTCACTCCCGCAGTTCGAGCCAGCGCTGACCGCCCCGGAAACCGCTGCGCTCGTACATCGGCACGGCGCGCTCGCTCGAATGCACGGTGACGAACTCCAGCTCGCGCGCCCGCGCCTCGGCCCGCACGGCGTCCATCAGCGCGGCGCCGATCCCGAGGTTGCGCAGGTCGGGGACGACGTAGACCGACTGCACGTCGCCGAACCGCCGGTCCAGGTTGGTGACGCTGGGCACCCGGTCGGTGAGCATCAGCCACGCCATCCCCGCCAGCCGTCCGTCGACCTCCGCGACGTAGGGCAGGTGGGTGTTCAGGTGGTCGACGACCCAACCGGCGAAGAAGTCGACGAACGTCGCCCTGTCGACGTCACCCGGTGCCTCGTTGCGCTCGTCGGCCCGCCACTGCCAGCGCAGCCGGGCGAGCGCCGGCGCGTCCTCGGCGGTGCCCCGGCGGATCACGATCTCCATCAGCCGCGCCGCGTGGTGACCGGCGGCAGCATCGACCACGGGAACTCGATCCACAGATCGGTGCTCCGCCACACGTAGTCGCACTTGACGAGCGAGCGCGGCTTCTCGTAGATGACGGCGATGCGGGCCTCGGCCACGTGGTCGCGGCAGAAGTCGTGCACGAGCTTCAGCGTCTCGCCGGTGTCGGCGACATCGTCGGCGATGAGCACGCGCGCGCCGGCGAGGTCGACCGCGGCCGGCACCGGCGGCAGCATCACGGGCATGTCGAGCCGCTCGTCGACGCCGGTGTAGAACTCCACGTTGACCACGTGCAGGTTCTTGACGTCCAGGTCGTAGCCGAGCGCGCCGGCGATGAACAGGCCGCCGCGCGCGATCGCCATGATGACGTCGGGCACGTAGCCGCTCGCGGCGACCTGTTCGGCAAGTTCCCGGCTCGCGGAGCCGAACGATTCCCAGCTGAGCACCTCGCGCGCGTCCGTCATGCATCTCTCCCGATGGCTGCCAGGACCGATGCGGGCATGTTACAAGCCATCGTCGGCAAACCGATAACGTCGAACCGGTGCCCGCAACCCGCCGTGTGAACGGGCATGGAGCGGCCGCGTCGCTCCATTTCTCTTGACACCATTGAACATAAGGGCTTTGCCCTGTCCTGGTACCGGAAGATGCGGCGTCCCGCCGTCGCTGTGTCCGCTCTCGCGGCCGCCGGCAACGCGCCTTGTCGTAGAACCTGGACGGCAGGAAGTACGACCTGGTCGTCATGGACGACTTCCGGTACGCCGAGCCGACCGCTCTCAGGTAACCGACATCACGATCCCCGGGTCCCGGTACGCGTCCGAGCGCGTGCCGGGGCCCGGCTTCTGCTCAACTCCAGCCGTAGCCGGCGCGCAGCGCCGCGCCGACGCGGTCGAACCTGGCCCGGTCCAGCACCGCGCCCTCGCGGCGGATGCCGTCTTCGGGCATGGCCAGCACGCGGTCCAGCCGCACCCAGCTCGGCCGACCTTCGCGGTCCCAGTCGCCGGTGCCGAGCGCGAGCCAGTGCCGCTGCCCGTCGCGGTCGGACTGGCTGGAGAGCATCAGGCCGTACACCGTGGTGCCGGCACGGCCCACGACGAGCACCGGCCGGTCCTTGCCCTGGTTCGGATCCTCCTCGTACGCCACCCACGTCCATACGATCTCGCCGGGGTCGGCGCGCCCGTCGGGCTCCGGTGCGTAGCTGAGCGTGCGGCGGCGCACCGCCGCCACCTCCCGGCGCCCCGCGGGCCGCGCGGCGTTATCGGTGCGCCTGCTCACGATCCGGCCGACGGCCGCCGCGACGCCCTTCCAGAGACCTGCCACGGCCGGCACCCTACCGGAAATGTCGTACCCCGCCGCTCGACACCGTGCCGGCGGCCGCCGCCGCGTTCGCTGCCCTGCGCCCGAGCGAGCGGTACCTGATCCTGATGACGCTGCACAGGCTCCAGCGGACCGAGACCCGCGAGCGCCGCATCGCGCGGTACGTGCGCGAGCTTTCCTCATAGCGGAAGGGCGAGCCCGAGGTCGACCAGGTAGCGGGTCAGCGCGATCCGGTGCTCCAGGTGCGCGGCCAGTTCGCCGGTGAGCGGGTCGGCCAGCCGATGCAACGGCAGTGCGGTGAACGTGCTGCGCAACTGAATCCCGCCGTCCAGGCCGTACGCCACTGCCGCTTCGTCGCCCGGTGCGCCCTCGGCCCGCAGGCCGGCGGCGTAGGCGTCCACAATGGTGGGTCGCAGGGCCGCGAGGTCCGCGACGTCGAGGATTCCGGCGTGGGCGAGGCCGATCAGGAGCTGTCCGAGGTCGTCGCCGGGTGCGGCGAGGCCGCCGAGGCTCCAGTCGATGACGACGAAGGTGTCGGGCCGGTCGGCGGGCACGAGCAGGTTCTGCGGGCTGGCGTCGCCGTGCGTCAGCAGTTGCGGGAACAGCTTGAGGCGCGCGATCAGCGCCGGCATGCGCTCGGCGAGCCGGGCCAGGTCGGCGCGCAGGTCCGGGTGCCGGGCGAGCATCGGGTGGGTCCACGTGCGGTCGTCGGCGAGCGCGGGCAGTTCCGCGATCACGAGCCGGTTGTCGTAGTACTGCTCGGTGATCTCGCCGGGGATGCGGGACGCCGACGCGGGGAGCGCGTCGTGCCGGGTCAGCCGGGCCGACATCCGGCCGAGCAACTCGGCCGCGCGGGCGAAGCGGGCGGTGTCCCACGCGACGTCGGCGATGGGGACGTCTTCCATGACGATGGCCAGGTGGTCGTCGCCGAGGTCGCACTCGGCGTGCATGGTGGGCAGCCGCAACCCGTCGGGGAGCAGCGAGCCGACGCGCGACGTGTACACGTCGGCCTCGTACCTCCACAGTGGACTCGCGATCACCCCGGCCCGGCCGGCCGGCGGCAGCGTGTCGATCAGCGGCCAGTGCCGGAACGAGCGGACCACCTTGACGAACGTCGACCACGGCGGACCGGACGCGGGCTCGCCGCGCAGGCGAACCGCGCCGAGCGTGGTCGGCGTGCCGAACGGGTAGTCGACCGGATCGATCCACCATCGCCGCGGCGGATCGAACCCGGCCTTCGCGGCCAGGCCGGCGACCGTCTCGTCGGTGAGCATTGGGGCCAGGACGGCCTCGATCATGGGTCTGCCCTCTGGTAAAGTAAAGTTACTTGTCTACATGGAACGGTAGGTCCACGGGATGGCTCCGGTCA
>Ga0111539_10000947_pt1 | contig 38042 bp, 27 predicted proteins | sample RhiMethybrSRZTD1_FD_79667 | JGI IMG/M metagenome (GOLD analysis project Ga0111539, IMG submission 79667) | Populus rhizosphere microbial communities from Tennessee, USA - Rhizosphere MetaG P. TD hybrid SRZTD1 (version 2) (version 2) | ecosystem: Host-associated > Plants > Roots > Rhizosphere >...
AGCGGGATCGAGACCATCACCATGAGGGAGGCGCGCATCCCGAGCGGCACCAGGGTGATCAGCACCAGCACGATGGCGATCGCGAAGTCGACGTAGAGGTGGTCGAGCCGGTGCGCGACGTTGACCGACTGGTCGAAGCCGCGCTCGAGCGTGATGCCGGCCGGCAGGCTGCCGGCGAACCCGCTCGCCTCCCGCCGCACGTCGTCGGCGACGTCGAACACGTTCTGGCCGTCCTTCTGGGTCACGGTGACGAACACCGCCGGGACCCCGTTGTAGCGGCCGCGGTAGTCGCTGGTCGCGTAGCCCCAGCCGACGTCGGCGACGTCGCGCAGGTGGACGACGCTGGCGCCGTCGCCGCCGACCACGGTGCCGGCCACCTGGTCGATGGTGCGGTAGGGCCCGCTGGCCTTGACGTTGAGCTTGCGCCCGCCGAGATCGACCGCGCCGCCCGGCAGGTTGGTGTTGTCGCTCGACATCGCCTGCATCACCTGCTCGACCGGGATGCCGACCTGGCTCAGCTTGCCGAGGTCGAGCGCGATGTCGACCTCCTCCTCGGGATAGGCCCAGATGCTGGCGCTGCGCACGCCGGGCAGCGCCTCGAGCCGCTTCTCCAGGCGCTCGGCGTGGGCCTGGAGCTCGCGGTAGGGCGCGGTCTTCGAGACCAGCGCCATCTGCACCAGGCTGACGTGGGTGGTCGAGTAGCGGATGACGTCGAGGCTGTGCAGACCGGCCGGCAGGTCGCGCTCGACCCCGCCTACCTGGCGCAGCACCGCCTGGTGCTTCTCGTCGCCGTCTGCATCGGCGTCGAACTCGACCCGGGTGACCGCGACCCCGTCGAAGACCCAGGTCTTCATGTCCTTGATGTCGTCGAGCTCGGCGATGGCGTCCTCGATCGGGTCCACCACCAGCTGCTCCAGGTCGGTCGGGGTCGCGCCGGGATAGACCGCGGCGACCTGGAAGACCGCCATCGGGAACTGGGGATCCTCCGAGCGCGGGATGGTGCGGAAGGAATAGACCCCCAGGGCCACCAGCATGGCGAACACCACCAGGGTCAGCTGCGGTCGCTTGACCGCCAGCTCGGCGATCTTCACGGCGCCACCACCTTCACCACGCTCTTGTCGTCGAGGTAGGCGGCGCCGTCGCTGACCACCTCGGCGATCCCGTCGAGACCACCGCGCAGCGCGACCCGCTCGCCGACCAGGAACGCGATGTCGACCGGGTGCGGCGCGACGTGGCGGCGGTCGGCGGCGAGGGCGAAGACGTGGCCGCGGGCGCCGTCGGCGTCGACCAGGGCGGCGAGCGGCACCGTGGTCATCGTCTCGGTGGCGCGGGGCACGATGGCGGCGCGGGCGATCATGCCGGCCGCCAGGGCCGGCTCGGCGGCGTCGATGCGCACCTCGACCTCGAACAGCCCGGTGGTCGGCGTCGCGGCCGGCGCGATCTCGCTGACCGTGCCGCGCAGCCGCGCGCCCGGCAGCGCGTCGAGCTCGACGTCGGCGGGATCGCCCACCGCGAGGCGGACGACGTCGCGGTCGGCGACGCCGGCCTTGACCACCCGGCCGGTGCCAGCTGCGGCCGAGCCGACCACCAGGATCGGCGTGCCCGGGCCGACCACCTCACCCGGTTCGACCAGGCGGGCCAGCACCACGCCGCCCTGCGGCGCAACGATCTCGGAGAAGCGGCGGTTGAAGCGAGCGGCGGCGACCCCGGCGCGCGCCACCTCGGCGGCGGTGCCGGCGTTCTCCAGCACCTCGCGGGTGACGACGTCGTCGCGGTGGAGGAGGCGCGCGCGCTCGAGGTCGCGCTCGGCCTTGGCCCGCGCGCTCTCGGCCTCGGTCAGGTGGGCGTCGATCTCGCGCGGGTCGAGGCGCGCGAGCACCTGTCCCTTCTCGACGTGGTCGCCTTCGTCCACGGTGATACGCGCCACCACGCCGCCGACCTTGAAGGCCAGGCGGGTCTCGGCCGAGTAGCCGACCCGGCCGGCGGCATGGACCGGCCGGGCCAGCGGCCCGCGCTCGACCGGCGCGACCCTGACCGCGACCTCGTGGACCGGGGCATTCTGGGCGGCGGGAGCGTCGGGGACCGTGCAGGCCGCCAGGGAGACGAAGAGGGGCAGGAACGGGGGTCTCATCGGCATCCTCGCTGTTCTTGAACAGTGTTGCGATGCTTAAACATTGTTTAACGGTGCGACAAAAAAAGGGGGGGCGGTGGAATCAGGGCGAATCGGGCGCCGGTCTGGTGAGCTGGGTGTAGAGCGTCGCGGCCTCGCGAAGGATGCGATCGCGGTCCTGCTCCGGCAGCATTCCGCAGCGGTTGCGGATGCGAAGTGATGCGATGCCGTGGACCGCCGCCCAGCAGGCATAGGCGGCAACCTCGGGATCGTCGGTCCCGCGCATGCGGCCGGCGGCGATGACCTGGCGGCAGGTCTCCTTGAGGACGCCGAAGGCCGCCTCGCCCGCGCGCCAGCTGCCCTCGTCGCGCTCGATGCAGCGCCCGGTGGCGCTGTTGATGAACATGAGGTCGTAGTACTGCGGGTTCTCGAGCGCGAAGTCGATGTAGATCTCGGCGAGCGTGCGCAGGCGCTCGACCGGGTCGGCGATCGCCATGACCGGCTGCTGTCTGGCGAACAGCATCTCGAACCCGCGCTGGTGCAGGGCGAAGACGATCTCGTCCTTGTCCTTGAAGTACCAGTAGAGGGTGCCGGGCGTGTAGTCGATCGCCTCGGCGATCCGCCGCATGGTCACCTTCTCGAAGGACTCCTCGGCGAAGAGCTTGATGGCGGCGCGCAGGATGGTGTCCCGCATCTCCTGGCGGTCCCGCTCGCGCCGCTGTTCGCTGCCCATGGTCATAGTTTACGCCTGTTCAACTCTTAAACAACGTTTAATGCATTGGAGAACCGGTGTCAAGCCCCGGGAATTCGGCCGGCCCCGGGACCGGTCGTTTTTTCTGTCAGGTCGCCGGCCTGCCGCGCAACACATGAGGGACATGGGAATCGCCGCCGCCACGGCCATCAGCGACGCCGAGCTGGTCCACGCCACCCGGCGCGGCGAGCACGCGGCGTTCGGCCAGCTCGTCGAGCGCTACCAGGCGCTGGTCTGCGCGGTGTCGTTCACCGCCACCGGCGACCGCGCGCTGTCCGAGGACGTGGCGCAGGAGACCTTCCTGGTCGCCTGGCGCCGGCTCGGGGAGCTGAGCGAGACCGCCAAGCTGCGCCCGTGGCTGTGCGGCATCGCGCGCAACCTGGGACGCATGGCGCGGCGCGACGGCCGGCGCGCGATGGCCGACGACGTCGACGACCTCGATGTCGCGGCCGGAGGCGCCTCGCCGTTCGAGGCGGTGGTGGAGGCCGAGGCCCAGCGGATCGTGCAGGACACCCTGTCGCGGGTGCCCGAGCGCTACCGCGAGGCGCTCGTCCTCTACTACCAGAACGATCGATCGGCCAAGGAGGTCGCCGCCGCGCTCGGCATCAGCGAGAACGCGGCGCTGCAGCGGCTGTCGCGCGGGCGCAAGTACCTCGCCGACAGCGTCAGCGACCTGGTCGAGCGATCGCTCTGCGATAGCCGGCCGCGCCGCGCGCTCCCGGCGGTGGTCGTCGCCGCGCTGCCGGCGGCCGCTCCTCCCCGTGTCGCAACCCCCAGCCACGGAGGATGGACCATGTTGAAGATAGGGCTCGCCGTCACCGCGCTCGCCGCCGCAGGCGGCGGGACCGCCTATGTCGTACACCAGTCGACCGCGACCTCGAGCGAAGCCACCGCGCCGGTCGCCACCCGCGAGGCGCCCGCGCAGATGCCGGCGCCGGCGACCGCGAGTCCCTGGCAGGAGGCGCCGGCGCTCAAGGCCGAGCCGCACGCGCCGCCCGCGCCCGGCACGGCGGCCGTCGAGATCCCGGAGCGCGAGCCGACGCTCGATCCGGCCACCATCGCCCGCCTCCAGCTCGACAAGGGACCCGCGCGCGGCCCGGCCAAGGCACCGGTGACGATCATCGTCTACACCGACTTCCAGTGCAGCTTCTGCGGCCAGGTGCTGGGAACCATCGACCAGCTGTGGGACGAGTACCCGCATCAGCTGCGCCTGGTGGTGAAGGAGTTCCCGGTCCACCAGACCGCCGAGCTGGCGGCCGAAGCCGCGCTCGCCGCCGACGATCAGGGCAAGTTCTGGGAGCTCCACGATCTGATGATGGCCAACCAGGACGATCTGTCGAAGGACGCGCTGCTCGACTACGGCGCCCGCGCCGGCCTCGACGTCAAGAAGCTCAAGAACGCACTCGACAAGCGCACCTACAAGAAGGCGGTCGAGGAGGACATGGAGGCCGGAAAGCAGGCGGACGTGAAGGGCACTCCCTGCTTCTTCATCAACGGCAAGCAGTTCACCGGTGCGCGCCCGATCGAGAGCTTCCGCCAGGAGATCGACGCCGCTCTGGCCGCCGCGAAGTAAGCTCGCCGCGTGAAACGGGGATTGTGTCTGGTCGCGCTCGGCGCCATCGCGTGCTCGAGCGCGACCGCTCGTTCGCCCGGCTCACGCGACCGCGCACCCGGTGAGCAGCTGGCCGCGCTCCTGCTCGAGAGCGATCGCGACGGCGACGGCCGCATCAGCGAACGCGACGAGCGAGGCGGCACGCCGCTGCGCTTCACCGCAGAGATCGGTGGCCGCCGCATCCCTCTGCAAGGCCAGGCGCGGCTGGCGCACCTCGCCGATCTCCTGGCGCGCGACGCCGCCGGCATCGAGCCCTTCGATCCGGCGCGCATCGACGACACACCCGAAGAGGTCGTGCGCGGCCTGGCCGATCGATCCTGGACGGCCCTGGTTCGCCGCTCCGATCGCCTGGCGGCCCTGGTGCCGGTTCTGCGCGGCTCGCGCCTGCAGGCGCCCGACGGCGTGCTCTACGTCTACTATCCCGACAGCGATCGCGAGGCCGCCACCGCGCTCACCAGCGACGCCGTGCGGTTTCCCGAGGTGGTGCTGGTCGCGCTGCCGCGCCGGCTCGACGCCGCCTGGCTCGAGCGGCTCGATCGCCAGCCCGGCCTGCTCTACCTGCCGCGCCCCTACATCGTGCCGGGCGGGCGCTTCGTCGAGATGTACGGCTGGGACAGCTACTTCATGGCGCGCGGCGCGCTGGCCGCCGGCCGGGTCGGCCTGGCGCGCGATCTGCTCGACGACCTCCTCTACCAGATCGAGCGCTACGGCAAGATCGGCAACTCCAACCGCAGCTACCACCGGGGCCGCAGCCAGCCGCCCTTCCTCACCCGTCTCGCCCTCGAGCTGGCCCCGCACCTCCGGGTCGGCGAGCGCGCCGCCCTCTTGCGCCGCACCGCCGCCGCCGGCGAACGCGAGCTCGCCGAGGTCTGGCTGGCGCCGCCGCGCATCACCGACACCGGGCTGTCGCGCTACCACGACGAGGCGCGCGGCGCCCCGCCCGAGGTCGTGCCGGGCCGCTACCAGGTCTGGCGCGACCAGCCGGCCTTCTACGACCACCAGCGCGCGGTCAGGGAGAGCGGCTGGGACATGACGAACCGATTCGACGAGCGCGGCCACCTGATCGCGCCGGTCTGCCTGAACGCCCTGCTCTACGGCTACCAGCGCGACATGGCCGAGATCTACCGGCAGCTGGACGGCCCCGGGTCGCGGGACGCGGTGCGCCACGAGGCGGCCGCGGCGCGGCACAAGGAGCGCATCGACCGCTTCCTGTGGGATCCGGCGCGCGGGCTCTACTTCGACTGGGACGTCGAGAAGAAGGCGCGCACCGACTACGAGTCGATGGCCGGGTTCTACCCGCTATTCGTCGGGCTCGCCTCGCCCGAGCAGGCGCGCGCGGTGGTCGCGTCGCTCGATCGGTTCTTGGCGCCCGGCGGCATCGCGGTCAGCTCGCGCGCCTCGCGCGAGGCGGCCGGCGGCGAGCAGCTCCAGTGGGACTGGCCGTTCGGCTGGGCCCCGCTCCAGATCATCGCGGTCGAGGGCCTGCGCCGCTACGGGTACGCCGCCGAGGCCGACGACCTCAGCGTCCGCTGGCTGTCGCTGGTCATCGAGGTGGCGATCGCCAACAACGGACTCATCGTCGAGAAGTACGACGTGGCGCACCGCACCGGCAACGTACCGGTCGAGTACGGCAACCAGGGCGGCGACCGTGGTCCGCTCGCCCGCTACCGCGACACCCCCGGCTGCCGGCGGGCGCCGCGCCCGCGCTCCTGCCTGGCCGCCCTCCTCATCGACGACCTGGCCGCCCGCACGGTCGGCTTCGGCTGGACCAACGCCTCGGTCGCGATCCTGCTCGATGGCCTCGGGCCGGAGGCGAAAAGCGCACTTGCGTCCCGACCGAGATGACAATCAGCCGGTCGTGCTCACCTGGCCTGTCCCTAGTCGCAGGAGACGGAGGGCAGGCTGGGCCGGTTGCTGAAGCGGATCGGCAGGTCCTCGCCGTCGAAGCGGTCGTCGGCCGGGGTGACCGCGCGGAGGATCTCGCAGATGCGCTCGGTGCGCATGGTCTTGAGCTTGGTGCGCGCGCTCGAGCTCGACTGGAAGCTGGTCACGTAGCTGTCGATGGCGCTGCCCAGGCCGTCGAGGTCGAGGGCGCAGAAGCCGTCGTCGGCGCAGTCGGCGTCGGCCAGCTTGCCGTCCCCGAGCGCAGCCACCAGCGCGTCGACCGTGTCGTCGTCGACCAGCGGGACCGCGATGACCAGGTCGTCGTCGCCGCTCGCGAGCGGCGTGTCATCCACCGTCATGATGGCCTGGAAGAGGAGGCGCGCCGCGGCCGCGTTGTCGGTCGCGCTCTCGAGGTCGGGCGGGGCCTTGGCGAAGCGCTCGTCGGCGTCCTTCCACAGGCCGCAGCGGAAGCTGGAGAAGACCGGCCGCTGCCAGTCGAGCGCGCGCACCTGGAGCAGCTGGCGCGCGGTCAGCACCCCGAGCGCGGCCAGCTGCGTCTCGGTGGTGGCGTCGGCGTTGCCCCTCACCGGCACCTGGCTGACCGGCGATGAGGTGGTGGACATGCGCAGCTGCGCCACGTTGACCCAGTCCCACGGCCAGTCGGACTGCACCTGCTGGAACAGGGCGCGCATGCCGGGATCGATCAGCGCCGTGCCCGCCAGGATCCCGCTCTTGCCCTCCTCCGAGACGTAGTTGACCTGCTCCTCGCAGAAGATCGGGCGCAAGAGGTCCATGCCGGTGCGCAGCGCCCCCGGCTTGTCGCGCCGGCCGCGCATCCGGGTCAGCGCCACCCGGTCATGCCCTGCCCTGATGATCTGCTCGAACTCGCTCGCCGGCGCCAGGAACTTCCCGGTCAGCTCCTTGAAACTGTCGGAGCTCGACACCCGCTCCGGCACCTCGAACTCCTGAGACTCGAAGCCCGGCTGGGCGTTCCAGTGGGTCCACGGCCGGGTCAGCTCGTTCATGATCGGCGTCATCGGCATGTCGACCGCTTCCAGATCGGTCGGGGTCAGGTGGCAGCCGCGGCAGCGCTCCGGCTCCACATCGAAGCGGATGCCGGTCTTCTCGTCGTCGCCGACCGGCTCGGTGGCGTAGAAGCGGTAGGTCCGCGCGGTGGCGTCCCAGCCGAACATCTCGAGCGAGCGGGTATCGACCTCGCCGGTCGCCTCGCCGTCGCCGACGAACTTCTCGAAGGAGGCGGCGATGAAGAACTCGCTCGCCTTGACCGGATCGTCGCCGCACACCGCCGAGATGAAGCGCGGGAACGGATCCTTCCCGGTCACCAGGTCGTCCGACACCACGAAGGTGCGGACCGACGACTCGGCGCACCCCTGGCCGTCCTGCACGCCGAACAGGATGTCCTGGTAGTCGGCCTGGATCGATCCGTTGCTCGCCACCTTCTGCTCGCGGATCCATTTGGCGATCGGATCGGCGCGACCCTCGAGCGCGTCCTCGAGGTCGTCGGCGTCGTCGCACTTGCCGGAGCAGGAGGACGAGTCGCCGCCGGCCACCGTGCAGCCGGTCACGCCCGCCAGGGCGAGAGTGGCCAGACAGATCGCGAGCGACCGCAGCATGAGAGAGGCCCGAGCATCGTGCGTGCCATGGCCGGCGGCGAGTCATCTCGGTGCCATCGCCCCCCTGCCGGCAGCTCGACTGGCCCACGCCGGCCGGTCGACTTGCCGCGGACAACCGTCGGCGCCCGCGCGAAACGAGGGGTTGCCGTGGCCCGTCGGTTGCAGCCGTGAACGCCATGCGCCCTGGTGCCCTTTTGCCCTGCGCCCTCCTCCTCCTGGCCGCCTGCGCCGATCCCGGCGACGGCTCGGGTCTCGAGGAGCTCGACGAAGGCAGCGGCGGCAAGGGGGACAACGCCAGCTCGACCTCGGCCTCCGAGCCGCTCGAGGTGGAGACGCTCCAGCGGATCGCCTGCGAGGCGGTCGCCATGAACACCCCGTTCCCGACCGATGGCGAGCGCCGCGGCCTGATGGATCGCTGCACCGGGCTCTCCTTCACCGTCACCAGCAAGACCAGCTCGGACCTGTACCAGCACGCCGGCTCGCGCCAGGCGGTCACCCTGGCGATGGAGGTCGGCATCTCCGACACCGGCGCCGACCGGGTGGCCCGCCTGTTCCGCGTCTACAACCTCGACGAAGAGCGGTTCGTCTGGCGCGGCACCGTCGAGTCGCCGATCGACGACGCGGCATTCGTCGGCGAGCTGGCCAAGGGGGGCGAGGCCGCCCTCCGCTCCGACGACCCGCTGTGGAGCTTCCACGTCTTCCCGGCCGAGTGGGACGACCTACCGGTCCGGGTCGACCGCGCCTTGCAGGCCGAGCTCACCGGGATCCACGCCGTCGATCCCGACTTCCAGAACGCCACCCTCGGGTCCCAGCCGCTGCGCGTCCGCCGCGACCAGCGCGACGCCGGCTGGGTGGCCCCGATCGACCTCCACATGGACGGCGGCGAGGTGGTCCCGGTCCGCCTCTACCTGTCGGCCGACGGCACGCGCGTCGCCGCCGACCCACCCGGCGTCATCGACTGAGCCCGCGATGAGGAGCCCCATGCGCCAACACCACGTCCTCGCCCTCTCCCTCGCCCTGTCCACCGCCTGTGCCGCGGAGGGCGGCGGCGACACCGCCGAGTGCACCGGCGACAAGTGCGACTCGCTCACCGGCGACGACAAGCCGCTCGACTCGCCGTGCGCCGACTCGCTGTTCGACCGCAGCGGGCGCGACTTCCTGCCCGAGCGTCTCGCCGAGGACGCCCTCATCAAGCACGTCTACATGGACGCCGACGGCGGCTGCCCGGTGCTCTTCGACGACATCATGGCGCTCATGAAGAAGAGCGACAGCAAGAGCTGCCAGGGCGGCCCGTCCGATGCCAAGGGGCTCGCCACCCGCGTGGTGACCGAGCAGGCCCAGCTCAACGCCTCGAGCGCCGGCGCCGGCTACCGCACCATCACCAGCCGCACCTGCGATGGCCGCGAAGAGTTCGGCCTGCTCTTCTCGCTGTTCGGCTTCGCCGACGCGCCCGGCGCCGCCTCGGCCGGCCTCGACCCGAAGGGCTCCGGCAACCCCGACGGACTCGAGATCATCGCCTTCGACGAGACCAACGGGGTCTTCAACTACTACAAAGAGATCAACGGCAAGATGGGCTTCTTCGGCTCGTCGACCGACTTCGTCGCGCAGGGGCCCGGCGGCCCCAACCTGACCGACGAGCGCGGCTGCGCCAACTGCCATCCGGGCGGCGGCATCAACATGAAGGAGCTCACCACCCCGTGGCTGCACTGGGAGGGCAACTTCAAGTCGCCGGGCGCCTCCGACCTGGTCGGCAGCCGCGAGGCGGTCATGGGCGCGCTCGAGGACGGCCCCAATCTGCAGTTCGACGTCATCCAGCCGGGCAACCAGGCGTGGAACACGCGCAAGGTCGACTTCCTCAAGGACGGTCCCAGCGTCGCCAAGCTGCTCGAGCCGCTGTTCTGCCCGGTGCAGGTCAACATCGCGTCGATGAACGCCAAGAGCAAGATCGGCCCCCGCTTCCTGTTCGACAACCAGCTGGCCTCCCTGGCCGGCGGCGCGACGGCCGCCAGCATCACCCTGACCGCCACCCACTACGACCGCATCATCGGCGCCATCGGGCAACAGGTGCCGGGCAGCGACAAGGCCGACGTGGTCGCTCCGATGGCCTTCATCGAGCGCTCGTTCGAGGACATGGACTTCGTCGACAAGCTGGTCGCCGCCGGCATCATCGACGATAGCTTCCGGGCCGACGTCCTGATGGTCGACTTCACCCGGCCGGTCTTCTCCAACGACCGCTGCGACCTGCTCGAGTTCGCCCCCGACCTGACGCCCGAGGACCGCACGGCCGACAAGATCCGCGACGGCTTCATCGCCAACCTGGCCGGCGCCGCGGAGGGCTCCCCGGCCGCCCAGCTGAAGGCCCACCTCGAGGCGAGCAAGGCCGGCACATCGGTCGACCACGGCGCCACCCTCAAGACCTTCGTGGCGGCCTGCAAGACGCGCCAGTCGTCCGAGACCGTCACCGCCGGCGATGGCACGGTCAGCGCATTCCACGCCGACGTCATGAAGCTGCGCTCGCTGCAGCGGAAGATCGCTTTCCGCGACGGCGTGCTCGACACCCTGAAGGGCAGCGCGCAGCATCCGTTCAAGGTGTTCGAGTTCGACGACACCCTGCCGGCCGACGGCATCTCGGTCTCCACCTCGGCCGCCGCCGGCGACCTGATGCGGGTCGATCCCGAGGCGCGCCTGTCCCCCATCGACTGCACGCTGGTCGACAAGTTCGTCCCGACCGCAGCCGGCGGCGGCGGCGGCGGCGGCGAGGCCGACAGCTGCGAGGGCCGCTGTGGCGAGTTCGTCAACGGCGCCTCCTGCCAGTGCGACTCGATGTGCAGCCAGTTCGGCAACTGCTGCGCCGACCTCGAGGAGGTCTGCGGCTCGTGACGGGTGCGCTGCGCGGATCGCGGCTCGCGCGCAGGTAGCGGTCAGATCAGGATCTCGAGAGCGCCCGGCTCGACGCCGATCGACACCACCCCGAGCGACGAGCCCAGCCGCGCCTCGTCGTCGACGTGCATCTCGCTCCAGCCGTCGACCTCGATCGCGCGAGCCCGGCGGGTGGGGATGTCGAGGCGGTGGGCGCGCCCCTCGGCGCGGTGCCTGAGGTACGCGTCGAGCGCGCCGCGCTGCTCCTCGCCCGCCATGACGACCTCGAGCAGCCCGTCGAACGGGTCGGCGTCCGGCCCCAGCACCAGGTTGGGGCCGATCACCCCGATGTTGAGGGCCTCGACCAGGAGGAACTCGCCGCTCCGCGGCTCGCCGTCGAGCCTGAGCGCGAGGTGCCTGGGGACCAGCGCGGCGAGGATCTCGCGGTAGCGGCGCAGCGCCCGCGCGATGCGGGCGTCCGGGTCGTCCGGTTCGCGCCCGCTGTCCATTCCGAGGGTGGCGATGGCGCGGGCGATGAGTCCGCCGCCCACCCCCTCGAGGAAGCGGGACTCGCCCCGGGCGCCGCGGACCACCCCGAGGTCGATCCGGCGGTGCTCCGCGGTGTGCCAGCCGGCGGCCAGCTCGTCGAGCGCTCCACCGATGCCGAGGCTGGTCGCCACGTTGTTGGCGGTGCCGACCGGAATGATCGCCATCGGCACTGCGCGCCCGCGCACGGCGGTCGCCGCGCGCCACACCGTGCCGTCGCCGCCGGCAGCGACCACCAGCTCCGGCGAGCGCGCGAGGATCGCCTCATCCTCGACGTCCGACTCGAACAGCCCCACCAGGGTGTGACCGGCGCCCTCGACCGCGCGCCGCAGGACCTCGGGTGCGACGGAGTCGCCCGCCTGGGCGCTGTGGAGGAGGGCGGTTCGCACGGTGTCTCCAGGGTCAAGATTCAAGACCCGGGCCGACGAACACCGGTCAGCCAGGCCATGTGGCACCCGGCTTGCTGCTCCTGGTGGAATGCGGATCCTGGTCTCCAACGACGACGGAATCTACAGTCCCGGGATCGCGGCGCTCGCCGATGTGGCGGCCACGTTCGGGTCGGTCCGGGTGGTCGCGCCCGACGTCGAGCGCTCGTCGGCCGGACATGCGATCACCGCCTCGCGCCCGCTGTCCTACCGCCCGACCAAGCTCAACGGCTTCAACGCCTACCGGGTCAACGGGACGCCGGCCGACTGTGTCGCGCTCGGCGCCCACAACTGGGAGAAGGTCGACGTGGTGCTCTCGGGCCTCAACATCGGCCTGAACCTCGGCAACTCGATCTGGCACTCGGGGACCCTGGCCGCCGCCAAGCAGGCCGCGCTGCTCGGCATGCGCGGCGTGGCGCTCAGCGCGCCGGGCGGGATCGACGACTTCGAGCCCTTCAAGCCGTGGATCCACCAGATCCTCCAGCTGGTTCTGGTCGACCACCCGATGCCGCTGGTCAACGTCAACCTGCCGCGCCAGCCGCGCGGGCTCATCTGGACGCGCGTGTCGGTCCGCCATTACGACGGCCGCATCGTCCCGACCAAGGATCCGATGGGCCGCGAGCTCTACTGGTTCACGGTCAAGCCGATCGAGAGCTCCGAGGAGGGCACCGATCGCTGGGCGCTCGAGCAGGGCTGGATCTCGCTGACCCCGATCAACCTCGACCTGACCGACGAGCGGAGGCTGGACGTCCTGCGCGCGAGTCACCCGCTCGACGCCGAGGTGGCCCACGCCATCTCGCCGCCTCGCTCGTCGCCCGAGGCGGCCCAGTCGGTGCGCGACGACGAGGCGGCGGCCCCGATCGACGAGAGCGTGGCCGCCCGGCCTTGAGCCGGGCAGCCGTCTGGTCGCGGAGGTCTGCCTATCCCGATCCGATCGAGCCCGGGCTCACTCGACCCCGCCGCACTGGTTCGGGATGCCGTTGCCGCCGCAGGACTCACCGTCGGAGCAGTCGCCACAGTCGACCGTGTCGCCGCAGCCGTCGCCGATGATGCCGCACTCGGCCCCCACGTCGGCGCAGTCCTGCGGGGTGCAGGAGTTCATGCCGCACTGGTTGGGACCGTCGCCGCCGCAGATCTCGCCGTCGTCACAGGGACCGCAGTCGACCAGATCGCCACAGCCGTCGGCGATCGGCCCGCACTCGGCGCCGACATCGTCGCAGTCGCGCGGCTGGCACTCGGGGTTCTGCGAGCCGACGCACGACGCCAGGTCGAAGAGCATGAAGATGAGCGCCTTCTCCTCGGGCAGGAGCGTGGTCGAGGTGCAGCCGTCGCTCGGGAAGGTGAAGCTGTCGTCCGAGCCGTCGGTGTTGGAGACGTGGATGTCGGTCACCACCATCCGTCCGCAGTGATCCGCGTTGGGCGCCTCGACCGGGGTGTCGACCGAGAAGTAGGGCACCCCGGGATCGTCGTTCTCGTTGGGGTTGGTGCTGGTCATCCAGGTCCGCGCCATCTGCGGGTTGACCGACCGGATGGTGTGCTGCCCGGCCTGGAGCTCGAGCTCGCCCAGCACGGTCGAGGCCCCCACGTTGACCAGCCACTGCGCCAGCTTCATGCCCCGGTTGAACCCGGTGTTGACGAACACCGTCCAGGGGATGGGCAGGTCGTCACCGTGGCCGAAGCTGCCGCCGCCGGTCTCGATGGTGGCGACGTTGTTCCACGGGTTGGGCCCGAGCTCGAGCCAGGAGTGGTGCCAGTGCGACCCGAAGATGCGGCCGCCGTGCAGGTCGGCGTAGTCCTTCATCGCCTGGTGCGCGCCGGGGCCGCGGTTGCCCGGGTCGTCGCCGGAGCCCTCGCACGAGAGCACCACCATGTCGTAGTCGTCGAGGTCGTCGACGTCGTTCCACAGCGCCTGGGCATTGGGGAACGTCGAGCCGCCGTTCATGCCCGGGTCGTACTGATCGGTGCCGCCGACGCCGGCGTAGAGGTTGACGCGCCCGTTTCCGGCCCGGCGGGTGAACTCGGCGTCGGCAACGCCGATCTTGCGGATCAGGCACTCGAGGGCATCCGCCCCGCCGGTGGTGACCGCCATCCTCGGGATGTTGTTCTCGACGATGCCGCCCTCGCCCTGGCGGCGCGGGAAGCGGGTGAGGTTGGCCCCGATCGGCGTGTCGACGCACTCGGCCACGTTCGGGATGGTGATCAGGCGCCGCCACTTGCCCGACTGGATGACCAGCGGGATGTTGTCGCCGACCGGCATGTCCTCGAGGACGAAGTTGCCGAACTCGTCGGTGGTGGTGTGGACCAGCGGCGCGCCGGACAGCGGCGCGTCGCACGGCTCGCAGCTGTCGTTGCCGGTCGGGATGGGATCGAGCGGCGCGTTGGGCACGTAGACGTGGATGTTGTAGAGCGGCAGGTTGCCTGCCGGCGTGTACACCGTTCCGCTCACGCTGGTGGTGTCACCCGGGGTCGGGCAGTCGACCTGGTCGTTGCACAGGCCGGTGCAGGGCGGCTGCGGATCGCCGCACACGCTCGGTCCGCCGCCGCCGCAGATTTCGTCGCCGCTGCATTCGCCGCAGCTGTCGATCGAGCCGCCGCAGCCGTCGCCGATCGGTCCGCAGTTGGCGCCGACGTCCTCGCAGGTCTGCGCCACGCAGCCCGACGATCCGCCGCACACGCTCGGCTCGCCGCCGCCGCCGCAGGTCTCGGGCGCGTCACAATCGCCGCACTGGATGACGCCGCCGCAGCCGTCGCCGATCGGTCCGCAGTTGGCGCCGGCCGACTCGCAGGTCACCAGGCCGCAACCGCCGGCGTCGGGCTGACCGCCGCCACCGTCGTCGCCAGGGCCGCCGTCGTCGCCGCCGCTGCCCCCTCCATCGTCACCACACGCTGCTGCCAGGATCAGAACCAAGCCAACGAAGACCCGTCGCATGGACATGTATGTAGTGCCTCCGCGAAGCTGTACCATTCTTGCACGCGCTGGCGGCCGTCCGCGACAACTGAAAGAAATCTCCCGCCCGCCTCCCGGCCAACCGTGTGGGAGTCAGTCGCCGCCGCGGGAGCACGGTACGGCCGAGTCGGACGCGCTGGCGAGGAGCTCGAGCTCGGCATCGACGTTGTCGGTGCGGAAGCCGGCCTGCCCGCTGAACCCCAGGTCGCCGACGTCCGCCTCGAGGACCGGTTCGCCGTCCACCCGGGCGGTCAGCCGAGCGCCGTCGAGCTCGGCGGCGAGGCGGTGCGCGCTGCCCGGCTCGAGCCTCGGTACCGGCCGGGCGGACGCCGGCTTCACCTTGCGGTAGCCGCGGTTGCCGCATTCGGAGTGGACCGACTGGCCGGGGTTCCGCTTGACCAGGACCTCGATGCCGGTGGCCGGCTCCAGCCGCCACATGACATAGAGGACGTTGCAGCCGTCCTGGGCGGCGAGCTTGAGGCCGAGCTGGCGGAAGAGTTTTCCCGAGCCCAGGCGGGATGTCCCGGCCGACGGGCCGCGGTAGACGAACCGGAGCTCGGCCGCCTTGCCGTCGGACCGGACCCCGTAACCGCGCACCTTGGAATCGCTCACCCGGATCCTCCCGCCGGGCATCGGCTGAACTCCTCCGAGGGTGACGCACATCGCATCCGCCGCCACCGGCGCCAGCCCGCCCCCGCCGCTGGCTGCCCCGGCACCGCCGGCCGGCCGCCACCACCCCCACCAGGCGCTGCGCTGCTTGCCGGGGCGCGCGCGGCTCTGCTCGCAGCCGCGCCAGGCGGCGCCCAGCACCAGCAGCCCGGCCACGGTCGCCGCCGCCAGCTTCACTCGGCGCCTCCCGCCAGCTCGGCCAGCCCGGCGGCGTAGGCCTCGTGATACTCGTGCTCCGCCTTGATCTTGACCAGCTCGAACCAGACCATCTCGCGGTAGCGTCTCCCGGTGTCGCCGCCGACCTCCTTGAGCTCGGCGAGCTGCCGCTCGAGGTCCTCGACCAGCACGGCCGTCTCGTCGGCGCGCTGCTTCTCCTGCCGGGCGGCCAGGCGCAGCTGGCGCATCGAGGGCTCGCTGTTGCCCGGCTGTTCCTCGCGGATGTAGCGGCGCCGGCCGGAGGCGGCCCGCTCCTCGGCCGGTCCCTGGAACAGGGCGCCGAGGTTGAAGCCGACCGTGACGGCGGCGAAGAGGGGATTCTCGTCGTCGTCGATCGGCCCGGTGAACGCGTCGTAGCCGACCCGCACGCTCACGTCCCAGGCCTGGAGCCGCCGCAGGCGCCCCTCCTGCCGCTGCATCTCGTCGTCGGCGGCGTAGTAGTCGCGGATCGCGCTCTGGCTGTTGCCTCCCTTCGCGCCCTTGACCATCCCGAGCCGCACGATCTCGGTCCGGGTGGCGGCCGCCAGGGCGCGGATCTCGTCGACCCGCAGCCGGGTGGCGGTCACCTCCTGCGCGGTCGCCCGCCGCTCTTTGAAGTCGCGATCGACCAGCTCGAGGATGCGATCGGCGCGCTCGACGGCGTCGTCGAGCACCCGTGCCCGGGCGGCCAGGCCGCGGTAGACGGTGGAGCGCTGCAGGCGGCCGAGCGCCCGGTGGCGGTCGCAGTCGGCGCGCGCGCGGCTCTTGACCGCGATCCCCTCGACGATTCCGCTCAGCCGGTAGGACACGCCGGCGGTGAGGCGGGTGTCGTCGCCCGAGGCTTCGGGGACGGTGATGACGGGCCCCTGGTCGAGGTAACCGTAGCTGGCGAACAGCTCCGGCGAGAAGAGGAGCGCGCTCTCCGACGAGGCGACTCCTTCGACGAAGTCGCAGTAGCCGTCGGCGCGCGCGGTCGCCGCCGGTACGGCGAGCACGGCCCAGGTGGCGAGAACCATGGCGAGGAGACGCGGCATCCCGCGAGTATGGAATGGATCAGCTCAGAAGAGCAGCGGCCTGCCCCCCACGAACAGCACGCTCTTGGCCACCGCCTCGGCCTCGTCGTCGTCGAGGTCGAGCTCGACCATCTGGCCGCGCAGGTCCTTCTCGCGGAACGGGTGCTTGAAGGTGACCTCGCCGGGCAGGAGCTCGCGCACGCTGCCGACCTGGTGGCAGACGATCATCTCGAGCGCGCACGAATAGACCGACGAGCCGACCTCGACGTCGTCGAGGTTGCCGTACGGCACGAAGGCGACGTCGGCCGTGTGGTCGGCGGCGCGCAGGTAGGGCGACCGCTTGATGCTCTGGATGATGGCGTCGTAGCGGGCCAGGCTCTCCTTGAGGGCGGCGCGGCTCTCGATCGCCTTCAGGGTCTCGAGGCGCGAGGAGTCGTACTCCTGCTTCACCTTGAGGACCTCGTAGCTCAGGCTGCCGTCGCCCTCGGCCTGCTTCTGGTTGAGGATCGCCTCGAGGGCGCGCGCCTCGCCGTCGATCTCGGAGGCGCGGGTCTCGAACTCGGCCTGCCGCTCGGCCAGCGTCAGGCTCGAGTTGGCGATCTGGCCCAGCTGGTAGGCGCCGGCGAGGAACTCGTTTCGATCGATGAGGCGCGCGGCGTACTCCTGCTTGATCTGCGCCTTCGACTGGCGGGCGAACTCGCGGTTGGAGCGGCGGATGCGGCTGCGCTCGCCGGCCGCGCCGTTGGCCAGCGCGCGCAGGCGGCGCAGGGTGGTCTTGCGCTCGGCCAGGTCGGCCTTGACCGCCTTGACGAACTCGCTCTGGAACTCCTGCTGCGAGGTGATGAAGCGCTCGGTGTGCTGCAGCTCGAGGGCGACCTGGTCGCGCAGGTTGGTCTTCTCGGCCAGCTGCGACTTCAGGGTCAGCACCCGCTCGTCGGTCGGCGACACCACCATCGGCTCGATCCAGCTGTCCGACACCATGTAGAAGACGCTGGTCGCGATGTAGCCGACCAGCACGACCACGATGATCGTCAGGATGACGAAGCCGAGACCGCGATAGGCGGAGACCACCGCCTGGGTCGCCTTCTGGCGGGCGGCCACCGGCACCGGCGCGCCGAGGCCGATCTGCTGGTAGACCGCATACGGGTCGCCGTGGGCGACCGGGGCCGGCGCCGGCATCGGCATCGGCGGCACCGGCATGGGATCCGGGTTCCAGTAGGGCTGCGGCGCCGCCGCCGCGCTGGCGGTCGCCAGACCCGGGGCCGCGGCCATCGCACTGGCGACACCGGTCGCCGCGGCAGGCCCCCCGCTCGTCTGACCGACCGATGCCGGCATCGGCTGCGACATCGGCATGGGCGGTGGCATCGGTACCGGCGGCGGCACCGGCGGCGCCTTGATCGGCATCGAGTTGATGGAGGCGGCGCGCTCGCGACGGGCGGCGGCGAGATCGATCACCTGCGCGGTCTGGTGCGGCTCGACCCGGGGCGGCGGTTCGAGGGCGGGCGGCGCCGGCGTGCGCATGGTGGGCATCATGTCGACCGGCAGCGGCCGCTCGACCCGGGTCGGCTTGTCGAGACGCGCCGGCGGCTCGGGGCGGACCGGCCGCTCGGCGCGCGCCGGCTCTTCGAGTCGGATCGGCGGCGTTCCGCGCGGCATTCGCACGCGGGTCGGCGCCGGCGTGGTCGACCGCGTCGGCTTCCCCATGCTCGCCTTCGCCTGCTGGAGCGAGCGCGCCCAGATGGTTTCCTCGTTGATCGGCGTGAGCCGGGTGAGCTCGCGCGAGCGGCGCACGGGCATCATGCGAACCGAGAGATCGATGTCGGTCGGGGCCCCGTCCACGTCGGCGGCATCGAACAGGTCGGGCAGGTCGCCGCCCCTGCGGGCCACAGCCTGCGGCGCCGGTTCGATCACCCGCGCGCGATCGGTGCCGACCGCGAAGCGGATCTGCGTCGGGATCGCCTGCTGATGCGTGCGGTCTCCATCGGCGACCGGAGTGTGGACGTTTCGGCTACGTGTGGGGGGTTTTTTGTCGAGAGACACGGGGGGTTTTGCGATCCCGTGCAAGAGGTCAGCCAGCGGTACCTCGCGCCGCCGCGCATGCCATGGAGCGCGGAATTCCTGCTGCGCGGCGCCAGTACAGTGGCGACACCCGACCCGCCCCTGAGTACAGGGCGACCATAGCGCGGGCGCCGGCCAGCGCCTGCATCGCGGCGATGCAGGCCTTGCTGTCCCGGTATCGCTCTTGCTTCAGAGCTGGAACCGTCACGTGACAGATTTCCCCATCTACCTCTTCATCCTGCTGGTCTTCGCCAACCGCTACCTCTTCGGCTTCTACCTGGCGAAGGTGAAGGGCCGCCGGTTCGATCAGAAGGTGGAGGGGTACGAACCGACCATCACGGTGGTGGTGCCGCTCTACAACGAGGGCCGCTCGATCTACGACACGATCCTCAGCCTGGTCCGGCTCGACTACCCGGCCGACAAGCTCAACATCACCGTGGTCGACGACTGCTCGACCGACGACAGCCACCAGTGGGCCTGCCGGGCCGCCAGCGAGCACCCGAACGTGACCGTGCTGCGCAACCCCTTCAACATGGGCAAGCGCAAGGGCATCAACCACGCGGTGCGGCAGAGCCGCTCCGAGATCATCGTCTCGGTCGACTCCGACGTCATCGTCTTCCCCACCGCGCTGCGCGAGCTGGTCGCCCGCTTCACCGGGCCCGAGGTCGCCGCGGTCGGCGGCCGCGTCCACGTCTCCAACCCGAACCAGAACTGGCTGACCAGGCTGCAGACCATCAAGTACTACTTCGGCCAGGAGCACCTGAAGAACCTCGAGCGGGCGCTGCGCTCGGTCATGTGCCTGTCCGGCTGCCTCACCGCCTACCGCCGCGAGGTCCTCATCCAGCTCGAGCCGGTGCTGGAGAACCGCAACATCCTCGGCATCCCCATCAAGTACGGCGAGGACCGCTTCCTCACCCGGCAGATCATCAAGGCCGGCTACAAGACCACGATGACCACCGACGCCATGTGCTTCACCAAGGCGGCCGTCGACCTGAGGAGCTACTTCAACCAGCAGCTGCGCTGGAAGCGCTCGAACATCGTCGACTTCATCTGCGGCATCGGCCACGCCTGGCGGCTGCACCCGCTGCTCTGCATCCACTACCTGTCGATGCTGCTGCTCCTCCTGGTCTATCCGTTCGTCATCGGGTTCCACATCATGGAGGGCGAGTTCTTCGAGCTCGCCATGCTGCACGTGGCGGTGATCGGCTGCCTCGGACTGGTCTACCACTCCGCGCGCTCGACCCGCAGCCTGCCCCCCTGGCTGCGGGTCCACCCGATCGCGTTCTTGCCCATGGCGGTGCTCATGCCGGTGGCCTACGTGCTCTTGACCCCGCTCGGCCTCTTCACGCTCGACACCGCGAGCTGGGAGACCCGCGGCCACGTGCCGGGGACGCCGCGATGATCGTCGCCGCCCACCAGCCCGCCTTCCTCCCCTGGCTCGGCTATCTCGACAAGATGGCGCGGGCCGACCTGTTCGTGGTGATGGACGACCTGCAGTACGAGGCGCAGAACTTCCAGAACCGGAACCGCATCAAGCTCAACAACGGGGTCGGCTGGCTCACCGTCCCGCTCGAGCGCGGCCACCAGTCGGACCTCATCCGCGACAAGCGCATCCAGAACGGCAGCACCAGCCCGAAGGACCACTGGCAGCGGCGCATCTGGAGCTCGCTCTCCATCCACTACCGGCGCGCGCCCTTCTTCGCCTGCTACGCCGGCGAACTGGAGGAGGTGTTCGTCCGCCCCTGGACGCGCCTCTGCGACCTCGACCTCCACATCCTCGACCTGGCGCGCCGCTGGCTCGCCATCACGACCCCGGTGGTGCTGGCCTCGTCGCTCGAGCTGTCGGGCGAGAAGACCGATCGCATCGCCGATCTCTGCCGCAAGGTCGGCGCTCGCACCTATCTGTCCGGCGCCGGCGGCTCGACCGGCTACCTCGACGTGGCCGCGCTCGGCCGCGCCGGCATCGCGGTCGACTGGCAGAGGTTCCAGCACCCGGTCTACCCGCAGCGCTACCCGGAGCTCGGCTTCGTGCCGAACCTCGGCTTCCTCGATCTCCTGTTCAACTGCGGCCCCGAGAGCCGCGCCCGCCTGTTCGCCCCGACCGACCTCCGCATCGCAGGCTAGAGGTGATCCCATGAACCGAATCTTCGACGAAGGAAAGCCCGGACGCGTGATCGCCTTCGGCGCCCACCCGGACGACCTCGAGGTCGGTGCCGGCGGCCTGCTCGCCCGGCTGGCCAACGAGGGGGCCGAGGTGACGATGACCGTCATCTCGGTTCCGAACAAGGTCGGCGAGCGGATGGCGGAGGCGGAGGAAGGAGCGCGGACGCTGGGAGCCCGGCTGGTCGTCCTCTACCCGGAGCGCCCGTGTCGGGTCGAGGACATCCCGATGCACGAGCTGGTCGGCCGATTCGACACGCTGGTCGCCGACTTCCGTCCCGACCTGGTCATCACCCACTCGCAGCACGACCTTCACTGGGACCACGGCCTGGTCAACCGCGCCACCGTCTCCTCGCTGCGCCGCACCCCGTGCGACCTGCTCGCCTTCCTCTCGAGTCCCGAGATGAACGCGCAGACCCGCAGCTTCGGCCAGTGCTTCGCCGACATCAGCGGCTACATCGACACCAAGATCGGCGCCATCGCCTGCCACAAGTCCCAGCTGCCCAAGCTCGACGTCGAGTCATCCCGCGACCTCGCCCGCGCCATGGGCCGGATCAGTGGTTTCGCATACGCCGAGGCCTACGAGGTCCTGCGGGTGCGCATCTAGGGGATCCAGGCCTCCATTCGGCCGGGAGTAATCCGTGCTCCGCCTGCGGTGACGACGTAAACTCGTCCCGTGGCCGGGCAGTCCGAGATCAGCTCCGGAACCATGCTCGACGATCGGTACCGGATCGACGAGCTGCTCTCGGTCGGCGGCATGGGGGCGGTCTACCGCGGCACCCACGTGCTCCTGCAGAAGCGAGTCGCCATCAAGGTGCTGCGCAGCGAGCTGCCGCACGCTCACCTCATGGTCGACCGCTTCCACCGCGAGGCGATCGCCGCCTCGGCCATCGGGCACGAGAACATCGTGGAAGTGACCGACATGGGGCTCCTGCCGAGCGGCCTCGCCTACCTGGTGATGGAGCTGCTCGAAGGGCAGAGCCTGCGCGAGGTGATGAAGGCGGAGGCGCCGATGGCGATCGAGCGGGCCTGCCGGATCTGCTGCGAGATCCTGCGCGGGGTGGGCGCCGCGCACCAGGCCGGCATCGTCCACCGCGATCTCAAGCCGGACAACATCTTCCTGGCGCGGAAGAGCAAGCGCGAGATCACCAAGATCGTCGACTTCGGAGTCTCGCTGCTCAAGCGGCCGAGCGTGCCGGACACCCGGCTCACCTCGACCGGGGTCATCGTCGGCACGCCGCGCTACATGTCGCCGGAGCAGGCGAAGGGGGACCAGGACCTGTCGGGCGCGGTGGACATCTACGCCGCCGGGGTCGTGCTCTACGAGATGCTGACCGGCCAGCTCCCTTACTTCGGCGAGAACTACAACGTCATCGTGCACGAGATCATGGGCGGCAAGTGGATGCCGCTCGAGACGCGCCGGCCGGACGTGCCGCGCGAGGTCGCGGCGGTGGTGCGCCAGGCGATGGCGCTCGCGCCGGGCGACAGGTACGCCTCGGCCGAGGACATGGTGGCGGCGCTCGAGCCGTTCGCCGGCGCCGCGCCGAGCCCGGGGGCGAGCACGAGTCTCGGCTCGAGGGCGAGCGGGCCGGCCACCGCGAGCCGCAGCGTACCGGTGCCGGCGGCGGCGCCGGCCGGCAAGACGTCCGCCGCGCTGGCGGCCACCGAGATGGCGACCGTGCCCGGCCGGCTCAAGCGGGCGCCGGCGCTGAACGATCCCACACCGGATCCGGCCTGGGCCGACCAGAGCCGGCCCGGCGGGCGCGCCGACACCGTCGATCCGTTTTTCCAGCGCAGGCGGCGGGTGGCGGCGCCGCTGTTCGCGGGCCTGTTCGTGCTGTCGGCCGCCGCCGGGGCCTTCTTCCTGTGGCGGCGCGGCAAGGACCTGGAGCCGGGCGCCTCGTCGGGCCGGGTCGACCAGCCGGCGGTGGCGGCGGCGCGGCCAGCCGACGCGGCCCCCGCGGTGACGCCCCCGGTGACGGCCGACGCCGCGCCCGCCAAGCCGGACGAGGTCACCATCGACCTGGTCATCGTGCCGTCGACCGCGACGGTGTATGCCGACGACCAGCCGCTCGAGGAGAAGAAGCTGACCCTGCCCCGCGGCGACACGCCGGTGAAGGTCCGGATCGAGGCAGAGGGCTACGTCACACGCACATTGGACCTCATCCCGAACCGGGACCGCGAGCTGGCGGTCGAGCTCCTGCGCGGCTCCAACCGCCCGGAGGAGCTGCGCGGGCATCCGAAGCCGAAGCCGAGGCGAATCGAGGAGGAAGAGGACCCCAACGCCACCCCGAACGACCCGAGCGACGCCGGCCCGAACTGAGTTATTGTTGTCCCCGCGGGGGTGACGCCGTGACGAGGACTGCCTGGCTCGTACTGGTCTTGGTGGGGCTCTGGATGGGCCAGGCGCGCGCCGAGTCCGGACCGCGCATCATCGTGTTTCCCGCCGACGGCGTGGTCCGCGGCAAGCTGCAGAAGGCGCCGGCGACCATCACCTCGGTGGTGACGCAGGCGGCCAAGGCGAGCGGCGCGCGGGTCGACGTCGCGGCTGGATCGGCGGCCGACGCGATGACGCTGGCCGGTTGTGAGGCCAAGCAGCCGGCTTGCCTCGGCACCGTCGCCGACACCCTCGACGCCGACCTGGTGGTCGTCATCTCGGTGGCGGCGGCCAACACCGGCGTGTTCGTCGACATCGACATCGGCAAGCGCGGGGCCAGCGAGCCGATGCGCGCCAACTGGATCCTCGACGGGGCCGACCTGGCCGCCATCCAGAAGGGAGCCACGCGGGAGGCGACCACGCTGTTCAGCGGCGACACCAAGAGCGCCCCGCCCGAGCCGCCGGCGGCCACCGAGCCGGCCGCGCCGGCGGCCGACGATGCGCCGCCGGAGCCCTCGCCGGTGGCGACCGCCAGCAAGCCGGCCGACGGACATCCGTCGCGGTTCGCCCGGGTCAAGACCTACTCCTGGATCACCGCCGGAGCCGGCGTCGTGCTGATGGCCGGCGGCGCAGTGTTCCTCAACCGAGCCGGCAACAAACAGGACGAGATCGACAGCGCCTCGCCCAGCAGCCTGAGCGACTTTCGCGAGCTCGAGTCGCTGGAAGACGACGCCTCCTCGCAGGCGACGATGGGCAACATCATGCTGGGCGCCGGCATCGTCGCCGCCGGGGTGGGCGCCACGCTCATCGTCCTGCAGATGCGCTCCTCGCCGGACGAAGAGGACGTGGTCTCGCTGGCGCCGGCGGCATTCGACCACGGCGCCGGGGTGGCGCTGACCGTCCTGGGGGACCTGTGATGCGCACTGCCGCCCTCCTCGCGCTCGCCGCGGCCATCGCCGGCTGCAGCATCAACAAGCGGACCTCGGCCTTCCGCTGCGAGACCGACAGCGACTGCGAGAGCGACCGCCGGTGCGAGGAAGGCTACTGCACGGTCGGCGCGCGCGACCTGCCCGACGCAGCGCCGGGGACCCCGGACGCGCCGGTGGTGCCGGTCATCGACGCCGAGCCGCCCGACGCCTTCATCTGCCCGACCGCCTGCACCGGCGGCTGCGAGGAGGACTTCACCTGCCTCATCGACTGCTCGGCCGACGCCTCGTGCGCCGAGCCGATCGTCTGCCCCGCCAACCTGCCCTGCCAGGTGACCTGCACCGGCGCCGGCTCCTGCCAGACGACCATCGACTGCACGGCGGCCAGCGACTGCGACATCACCTGCGGCGCCGATGACGCCTGCTCCGGGGTGATCAGCTGCGCGGCCGACCGCGAGTGCGACGTCGCCTGCAGCAACGCCGGCACCTGCGCCGCCGGGGTCAGCTGCGCCGACGCCTGCTCGTGCGAGGTCGTCTGCGGGGTCGACGCCTGCGCGACGCCGGCCACCTGTCCGCCGGCGCCGGCCAACAAGTGCAAGGAAGGCGACGGCTGCGACGCGGTCGACCACCCCACCTGTGATCAGTGCTAGCGGGCCGGCCGGTCAGATTCGCTCGAAGTAGCGAGCGCGCTCCCAGTCGCTGACCTCGCGCCGGGCGGCGGCCGCCTCGAGCCGGGCGGCGTGCACGTAGTGGTCGACCACCGGATCGCCGAAGGCGTGGCGCGCCAGCCGGCTGGCGTCGAGGAGCTCGGCCGCCTCGTCGAGCGAGGCCGGCAGCTTGGGCAGCGAATCGTCGGTGTAGGCGTTCTTGCGGTAGGGCTCGCCGCAGTCGAGGTCCTCGGCGACGCCGGCCAGGCCGGCGGCGATCATCGCGGCGTAGGCCAGGTAGGGGTTGGCGTCGGCGCCTGGCATGCGGTTCTCGATGCGCAGCGAGCGGCCGTGGCCGACCACGCGGAACCCGGTGGTCCGGTTGTCCTCGGCCCAGACCAGCGCGGTCGGGGCCCACGAGCCCGGCTGGTAGCGCTTGTAGGCGTTGACGGTCGGGGCGAAGAAGCAGCTGAGCTCGCGCCCGTAGGCCACCAGCCCGCCGAGCACCTGGCGGAACAGGCGGCTCGGCGCGGCGCCGTCGCTGAAGCGGTTCTCGCGCACCGCTTGATCCCACAGGCTGAGGTGGATGTGGCAGCTCGAGCCTGACTCGTCGGTCCCCAGCTTGGCCATGAAGGTGACCGCGCGCCCGTCCTGCGCCGCCATCTCCTTCATGCCGTGCTTGAGGACGACGTGGCGATCGGCCGACTCGAGCGCCTCGGTGTAGAGCAGGTTGATCTCGTGCTGCCCCTTGCCCCACTCCCCCTTGGTGCCCTCGACCGTGATGCCGGCGTCGCTCATCTGCTTGCGCACGCGGGCGAGGAACGGCTCGTCGCGGCTGGTCTGCATGACGTCGTAGTCGATGAGGTACTGGGAGCTCGGCACCAGACCGCGCCAGTTGCTGGCGGCGCAGTCGCGGTAGCTCTGGTGGAAGATGTAGAACTCGAGCTCGGAGGCGGTGCAGGCGGTGAGGCCGCGCTCGGACAGCCGGGCCAGCTGGCGGCGCAGGATGGCGCGCGGCGCCTCGGCCACCGGGGTGCCGTCCTCGTGGGCCAGGTCGGCCAGGACCAGGGCGGTGGCCGGCATCCACGGCACCGGGCGCAGGGTGGCGAGGTCGACGACCAGGTGGAAGTCGCCGTAGCCCTTGTCCCAGTTGGCCAGCTCGAAGCCGGGCAGCGGGGTGAGCTCGATGTCGACCGTGAGGAGGTAGTTGCAGGCGTGCGAGCCGTCGCTGAGGACGCTGCCGGTGAAGTGGTCGTAGGTGAGCCGCTTGCCCATCAGCCGCCCGAGCGCGTCCGGGAAGACCACCACCACCGTCTCGATGCGTCCGCCCTGGAACCAGTCGGGTAGCGGCGAGGGGGTCACTGCTCCGAGACCTCGACGTAGATGCTCTTCACCTCGGTGTAGAGGCCCATCGCCTCCATGCCGAGGTCGCGGCCGGTGCCGCTGTGCTTGAAGCCGCCGAACGGCATCTCGGTGAACACGCTGCGGGTGGTGTTGACCCCGAGCACCCCGCTGCGCACCGCGCGGGAGACCCGGAGGGCGCGCGAGACGTCGCGGGTCCACAGCGATCCCGACAGCCCGTAGATGGTCCCGTTGGCCAGCCGGATCGCCTCCGCCTCGTTCTCGAACGGCACCACCACCGCCACCGGGCCGAAGATCTCCTCCTGGCAGACCCGCGAGCCGAACTCGAGGCGGTCGACCACGGTCGGCGACAGGTAGTAGCCGGGCGAGCTCCGCCGCTCGGCGCCGCACAGCACGCGACCGCCCTCGCCGCGCGCCATCGCGATGTACTTCTCCGACGTCGCGCGCTGGCCGGACGAGACCATCGGGCCGACCTCGGTGGCGTCCTCGAGCGGGTCGCCCACCGCGATGGCGCGGGTCGCCGCCACGTACCCCTCGACGAACCGGTCGTAGACGCTCTTCTCCACCAGCACCAGGCTGCGGGCGCAGCAGTCCTGCCCGGTGTTGGCGAACACCCCCATCGGCGAGCGGCGAGCCGCCTGGTCGACGTCGGCGTCGGCGAACACGATGTTGGGGCTCTTGCCGCCGAGCTCGAGCGACACCCGCTTGATATCGTGCGCTGATTTCTCGACGATGCGGGCGCCGGTCGCGGTCTCGCCGGTGAACGAGATCTTGCCGACCAGCGGGTGCGAGACCAGGCGGTCGCCGATCTCGCTGCCCCGCCCGGCGATGACCTGGAGGATGCCGGGCGGCACCCCGGCGTCCATCGCGATCTGCCCGAGCGCCAGGGCGGTGAGCGGCGTCTGGCTGGCCGGCTTGAGCACCACGGCGTTGCCGGTCGCCAGCGCCGGCGCGGTCTTCCAGCAGGCCATCAGGAAGGGGAAGTTCCACGGCACGATCGACGCGACCACCCCGACCGGGACGTGCAGCGTGTAGTTGAGCCCGAAGGCGGAGAGCGGCACCGTCTTGCCCCAGAAGCGGCTGATGGCGCCGGCGTAGTAGTCGAAGCACTTGGCCCCCGCCTCCACCTCCCAGCGGGCGTCGCCGATCGCCTTGCCGACGTTGCGCGCCTCGAGCCGGGCCAGCTCCTCGCCGCGCGCCCGGATGCCGGCGGCGATCCGGTAGAGGACCTGGGTGCGCTGCGCCGGGTCGGCGTTCTGCCAGACCTCGTGGTCGAACGCGCGCGCCGCTCCCTCGATGGCCCGGTCGAGCTCCGCGCGGCCGGCGGCCGGCACCGCGGCCAGCGGCTGCTCGCTGGCCGGCTCGGTGAGCTCGATGGTGCCGCCCGAGGCGGTCCGGTGCCACTCGCCGTCGATCAGGAGCGCGTCGGGGATGCTGCTCGTCGTCGTCATCACAGTACCTCGCGAAACAGGCGGAGGAAGTCGCCGCCGGTCACCCGGCGCGGGTTGGTCTGGTGGTTGGAGTCCTCGAGCGCCTTGGCGGCCAGGCGCGGCAGGTCGATGTCCTGGATGCCGAAATCGCGCAGGCGCTTGGTGATGCCGAGGGACTTCTGGAACTGCTCCAGGAAGGCGGCCACCTGCTCGGCGGGATCGTCGTCCGGCGTCAGGCCGAGCGCCTGGGCGACCCGGGCGTACTGCTTCGAGTCCTTCTCGCCGTTGAATCGGATGGTGGCCGGCAGGCAGATGGCGTTGGCCAGCCCGTGGTGGACGCCGTACTCGGTGCCGAGCGCGTGCGCCATCGAGTGGGCCGCGCCGAGGTCCTTCTGGAACGCCGTCGCCCCCATCGACGCAGCCACCAGCATCTCGCCGCGCGCCTCCATGTCGTCGCCGTCCTTCACCGCCCGGGGCAGGAACTTGACGATCCGGTAGACCGCCTCGAGCGCGACGCCGTCGCACATCGGGTGGAAGACCGGACAGACGAACGACTCGATGGCGTGGGTCATCGCGTCCATGCCGGTCGCCGCAGTGAGGTGCGGCGGCAGCCGCCGGGTCAGCTCCGGGTCGAGGATGGCCAGCCGCGGCAAGAGCGCCGGGCCGCCGAACACCATCTTGCGGGCGAACTTCGGGATGGTGACCACCGTGCTCTGCCCGACCTCGCTGCCGGTCCCGGCGGTGGTCGGGATCGCGCACAGCGGCGCGACGAACTCCGGCAGCTCGCGGAGCGGCACGTCGGCCAGCGCGCGATCGGGGAAGGCGATCTTGAGCAGGATGCTCTTGGCCCCGTCGATCGCGCTGCCGCCGCCCAGCGCCACGATGCCGTCGGCGGCATGCTTGCGGTAGGCGGCGAACCCGCCCTCGGCGTCGGCCTCCACCGGGTTGGGGTGGACGCCGTCGAACACCGCCCAGCTTTTCGGCCAGGTCTGGTCCATCACCTCGGAGACCAGGACGAACGCCTCGGTCTGGGTCATCGACCCGTCGGTGACCAGGAGCGGCCGGCTCACCTTGAACCGGGTCTTGAACTCGGCGAGCGCCTTGCGGGCCCCGGGCCCGAAGCGCATCGCCGTCGGAAAGCGAAACGCGATGATCTCCATGAGCTCCTCTCCGCGCCGGGGAAAGGTACGGGGCCGCCCGCCGCCCCGTCAACGGCTGAGCGCGTCGCGCTATCATGAGGCGTGGCCGACGACAGCGAGGACGCCCTCCGCGAGGCGCGCGATCGCGGCGACATGCGGCAGGTCGTCCGCCTTGCCCTCGAGACGTACCAGGTCGAGATCTACTCGTTCCTGTGCGCTCGGCTGGGGGCCGAGTCCGACGCGCACGAGGTCTTCTCGCAGGTGAGCGAGGACCTGTGGCGCGGGATCGACGGCTTCGCCTGGCGCTGTTCGCTGAGGACCTGGCTCTACACGCTGGCCCGCCACGCGGCGGTCCGCTTCGAGCGCTCGCCGGCCAATCAGGGCGCCCGTCACCGGCCGCTGTCAGCCGTCACCGAGCCGGTCGCCGCCGCCGAGCGCAGCCGCACCCGCCCCTACCTCCGCACCGAGGTGAAGGACCGCTTCGCCGCCCTCCGCTCGACCCTCACAGCCGATGAGCAGACGCTCCTGGTCCTGCGGGTCGACCGCGACCTGGCCTGGGACGACGTCGCCCGCATCCTGCACGACGATCCGGCCGCCGACGACGAGAGCATCCGCCGCCTGGCGACGAACCTGCGCCAGCGCTTTCGCCAGCTGCGCGAGCGCCTGCGCGAGAAGGCGCGCGCCGAGGGGCTACTCGACGAGTAGTCGTCGCCCCGGCAGCGGCGCGACGGCCGGGATCAGCATGGCGCTCCAGCGCTCCGGGCTCGCGATGCCGATGGCGCGCAGCGTCTGGTCGGCGTCGGCGATCTCCCGCGCCCCGTCGGCACCGCCGATCAGCTGGCCGCGGCGCAGACGGCAGGCGGCGGCATCGTGCGGCGCGCCGGCCTCGTCGAAGGAGCGGGCGGCGTCGGCCAGGTGAGAGGGCGCCTGGTCGGGGCGCCCCTGATGGACCGCGAGCAGCGATCGGAGCAGGCGGTAGGTGCCGCGCGCGTACGGGAAGGTGAGGCGCCGGATGGAGCGGACGAGACCGGCGGCCTCGCGGATCTCGCGCCGGTCCTCGGCGCCGGCGAGGAGCGCGATCGCCATGCCGCGGACGACGTGGAGCCGTATACCCATCACCACCATCGCCCCGACCTCGCGCAGCTGCGACCAGCGGCTCCGCCACGCCTGGATCGCGTCGCGCGGGCGGCCGCAGTAGAGCGCGATGGCCCCGAAGGCCTCGCCGCGCATGACGATGCTCGGGCAGCGCGGCTCGCTGCCGATCTGCTCGAGCAGGCGCATCGCGCCGTCCGGATCGTCTGCCGCCAGGCGCAGCGGCGCCAGCACGCCGGCGGACACCTGCTTCTCGTAGACGCTGTCGGCGCGCTCGATCGCCCACAGGCGCAGCGCCTCGGCGAGCCGTCGCGCCTGCGCGAACCGCCCGGCCCGCATGTGGCAGTCGGCGGCGATGAGGAGCGCGTCGTGCTGCTGGGTCGCCATGCCCCGGCAGCGCTCCGCGATGAGCGACGAGGCCTGCTCGCTCAGCTCGGCGCCCGCCGCCCACTCGCCGAAGATGAAGTGGCCCATCCCGCGGGTCATCAGGATGCGGCTCCTGATCTCGGGGTCGTCCAGCTCGTCGCCGATCGCGATGGCCGCTTCCATCAGCCGGTAGGCCAAGGGCGGCATCGAGCGCTTGAAGCCCAGGAGGGCGGGCATGGCACCGACCAGCGCTTGCGCCACCCGGCGCGGCTCACCGGCCTTCATCGCCAGCTGGTAATGGCGCCCGCGCAGCGCCATCGCGACGAGGCCGTCGTGCGGCTCGAGGCCCTTGCTGGCCGAGTCGAGGACGTCCAGGCGCAGGAGCTCGTCGCGGTCGATGGCCGCCTCGTCGCGGCGGCGGAAGCGCGCTCGCCGGACCCGGACCCGCACCATGAGTCCGGCGAACATGAGCATCGCCTGGCGCTGGGTCGGGAGCCTCTCGCCGACCGCGGCCAGCGCCTGCCGGACGACGTCGAAGCCGGCGACGGAGTCTCCGACCATGAGCATGTTCTCGGCGGCGGACCGCAAGAGCTCGGTCTTCTGGGCGCTGTCCCCCTCGATGTGCCCGGCCGCGGCCAGGAACGCCTCCCCCGCCGCCACGTTGCGCCCCGCGTCGCGCAGGGCGAAGCCGAGCTTCTGCTCGAGCTCGGCCGAGCTGGCGCCGCCGCGATCGATCGCCATCCGGTAGAGCGCAGCGGCGCGCTCGAACGCGAAGCCCTCCATGGCGGCGTCGGCCGCGCGCAGGGCGTAACGGGCCGCCTGGACGTGCTCGTCGGCGGCGTCGAAGTGGCGGGCCAGCGCCTCGAGATCCAGCTCGCTGCGCCGCTCGAGCGCGCGAGCCAGCGCCAGGTGGCGCCGCCGCCGTACCGCCGCGTCGGAGCGGAGGAGAACGGCGTCGCGCACGCGATCGTGAAATACGTTGATCTCGCCGCGGTCGCCGGCGCGCACCATCTGCTCGGCGCGGAGGACGCGGGCCGCGTCGATGCCGCCGTCCCCCAGCCCGGCTGCCTCGAAGCACAGGCTGCTGGCCAGCGGCCGGCCGGCCACCGCCACGGTCTCGAGGAGCGCGCGCGCGCCGGCCGAGAGCCGGGCCACCCGCTGCCACAGGATGTCCAGCAGGCTCGGCGGCGCGACCTCGGCGGCGTCCGGGACCAGCTGCGCGCGGGCCAGCTCGGCGATGAACAGCGGGTGTCCCTCGCCGCGCTCGGCGATGACCCGGGCCAGCTCGGGCGAGCGGCCGGTGGAGCCGGCGCCGAGCAGCGCGGCGGCGAGCGCCTCGGCCTCGCCCGGCGGCAGCGGCGCGAGGGCGATCTCGTCGCCGGGCACCCCCGCCATCGAGATCGTCTGCAGCGTCTCGCGCAGGGTCGGGTTGTTGTCGGCGTCGTCGGTCCGGTAGGCCAGGACGACCAGGACGGCCGGGCGATCGGGCGGCGCCACCAGCTGGGCGAGCAGGCGCGCGCTGTCGATGTCGCTCCACTGGAGGTCGTCGATGACGATCACCAGCGGCCGCTGGTCGGCCATGCGCGCGACCAGCTCCTTGAGCGCGGCGAAGGCGCGCGCGCGCACCTCGCGCGCATCCTGGGTGACGAGCGGGCGGCGCGGTACGTCGCGCAGCGCCGCGACCTGCTCGAACACCGGGAACAGCTGCGACACCAGGTGGATGTCGCGCGGCATCAGGCCGGCGGCCTGGTTGCGCGGCAGCTGGTCGAGGAAGCGGACCAGCGCATCCACCACCCCGTCGAAGGCCTTGAAGGGAACCGACTCGCGCTCGTGGCAGCGCCCGGCCAGCACCGCCGCCCTCCCCTCGCCGCGCAGGGTCTCGAGAAAGTGGGCGAGCAGGGTCGACTTGCCGACGCCGGGCTGGCCGTGCAGGCGGATCAGCGTCGGGTCGCCCCGCTGGACCGCCGCGTAGGCGGCCTCGAGCGCGGCCAGCTCGCCGGCCCGCCCGACGAAGAGGCTGCGGGCATCCGACCGGCGCGCCTCGCCACCGCCGGCGTCTGCCGCCGGCGCCTCGCCGAGCATCGCGCGGACGGCGGCGGCATCGGGGCGGGCGCGCGGGTCGGCGCGCAGGAGAGCCATGCACAGCCGCTCGAGGTCGGCAGGCACCGGAACGAGCGCCGAGGGAGGCACCAACTCGGTTCGCTCTGCCCGGTCGAACGGCCGGCGCCCCGTCAGCGCCTCGTACAGCATGACCCCGACCGCGTACCAGTCGGCCGCCGCGCTCACCTCGCCCCGCGCCGCCTCGGGTGGCATGTAGACCGGGGTGCCGGCGACCGTGAGGTCGGATCCGGCGCTCGCCTCGCCGTCGGCCAGGCCGAAATCCAGGATGACGACCCGGCCGCCCGCCTCGACCAGCACGTTCGACGGTTTGAGGTCGCGGTGCACGATCCCGGCCTCGTGCAGCGCCGTCACGCCGGCGACCAGCTGGCGCAGGCAGGCGCGCAGGCGCGCCTCGGCCGAAGCGCCGGCGCGGACGTACGTGAGCAGATCACAGCCGCGAACCAGATCCATCGTGAAGAACCAGCGCGGGCCGTCCGACGACAGCTCGTGCAGGCCGACCAGGTTCGGATGGACCAGATCGGCCACCGAGCGGAACTCGCGCTTGAGGCGCTGCACGTTGGCGGCGAACCCGCTGCGCTGCGGCTTGAGGGTCTTGAGCGCCAGGCGGCGGCCGAGCTCGCGATCCTCCACCTCGTAGACCACCCCGAAGCCCCCCTCGCCCAGGCAGGAGCGGACCCGGTAGCGCGCTGTGCCGACGAACGGCGCGACCTTCGGCGTCCAGGCCAGCACCTCGAGCAGCGCATCCCCCGTCTCGTCCCGGGTCTCCTCGGCCGCCTTGTCGTCGAGCTCGCTCATTCCAGATGGAGACGCGACGGCCCGGATGTGATCGATCGAAGCACAGCACTCACCTGGGCCGCAGCCAGAAGCCCGCGCCGTCTGAGTTGACGCGCCGCGCCCCTCCCAGCCTCGCATCGCCCAGCTCGCCGATCCAGAGGCCGCAGGTGCCCCGAGCGGTGTCGCGCGCACACACGACGAGACCATCGGCCGGGACTTCGATCGAAGAGATCTCGCCGGTTGCGGCTCAGCGCGCAGAATCGGTCATCTGGGCCGAAGCCAGAAGCCGATGACGCCGGAGTCCCGCGCGGTCGTGATGTTGACGCGCTGCGCCTCTCCACCGCCGGGCTCGGCGATCCAGAGGTCGCAGGCCGCGCGAGCTGTGTCGCCGGCATACACCAGGGAGCCGTCGGGCGCGAACTCGATCGAATAGATCCCGCTGGTCGCGGCGGATGATGCCTGCGCGCGCTCGGCCGGCTCGACGGTCCCGTCGGCGATGGCGGCGAGGAAGAGCTCGGCGCGCTCGTCGACCATCAGGTCGCCGGCACAGGCGAGGGAGCCGCCGTCGCGCGCGAAGGCGACGGGCGAGGAGACATCGCCGCCCGACACCGGGTCGCGGTTGACCCGCTGGGGCGGGCCGGGCTGAGACCCGCGCGTGTCGGCGTAGTAGAGCTCGGTCACCTCGTCGCTGCGCTGGTCGGCCTGGTAGACCAGACCGCTGCCGTCGGGGGCGAAGCGGTACGACGACACGTCGCCGCCGGCGGCGAGCACGCCGTTGACCCGCCGGGCGGCGGCCGGTGCGCCGCTGGTCAGGTCGGCGACGAACAGCTCGGTCACCCCGTCGCTGAGCTGGTCGGCCCGGTACGCGATCAGACGCCCGTCGGGAGAGAACGGCGATGTGTAGCCGGGCAGGACCGCTCCGCCGGCGACCGGATCGCCGTTGACCCGCTCGCTCGAGCCGGGCGTCCCGCCGCTCACCTCCACCACGAAGAGCTCGGTCACGCCGTCGATTCGCGCGTCGGCGAAGTAGGCCAGCTGCCCGCCGTCGGGCGAGAAGTAGTGGCTGACCAGGCCGAGGGGCCCGACGTACACGTCGCCGCCCGCCACCAGCGTGCGGTTGGCCCTGCGGACCGGGCCCGGGCTCGCGCCGGAGACATCCGCCACGTACAGCTCGTTGACGCCATCGGTCGTCAGGTCGCCGACCAGCGCGATCGCCGAGCCATCGGGCGCCAGGGCGAGCGCGACGACGTTCTGTGCATCGCCCGCCGCCGGACCGACCCGCACCGGCTCGGGCGGCGCCGCGCCATCGAGCGCCACCACGTAGGCGGCTCCGTCCTCGAGGAAGGCGAAGGTCGAGCCGTCCTCCGCCAGCACGCCCCCATACACGAAGGAGCCGTGGCCGAGCGGCACGGGCGCGCCGGGGGCCGGTCCCGACAGGTCGACGGCGTAGTAGTCCTCGATGGAGACGAAGCCGCCGCCGACCGTTCCCGCACCGTAGATGGCGCCAGAGCCGTCGGCCTCGAGGAAGCTCTGCACCACGTAACTGGCGCCGTGATCGTCGCTGAGGCGAACCGGCGCGCCGGGCTGGTCGCCCTCGAAGCGGACCAGGTACAGGTCGGGCTCCCCCGCCGACTCCGCGTCCGACCGGTACACCACCGTCTGCCCGTCATCGGAGGCCTGGACGCGATCGACGATGCCGCCGGGCGTCTCGCCGCTGAGCAGACGCGCCGGCTGGATCGCGCCGTCGATGACGTCGGCGGCGTAGAGCCGGGTGGCCCCCTCCTCCGGCACGGTGTGAAGCACGCGGACGAACCGGCTCGCGCTGCCGCCCCCGCCGTCCGGATCGCGATCTCCCGGTCCGCCGTCGGCATGCTCTCCGCCGCCGTCGCCGTCGTCGTCGCCGCCCGCGGCGGTCACGGTCCCGCAGGCCGCGGCGACAGCCAGCGGAAGGAGAGCGGCCAGCGAGCGGGCAAGGGGCCGAATCAGCCGGTCGGACGGGATCTCCATGCATGGGTAGAGACCCGGCGCGGCCGATGTGATCGAGAAACTACAGCGGGGCCTGCGCGCAGCGGAAGCCGAGGTGCTGGTCGCGGACGGTGGCGGGGATCCCGTCGTTGCGGAAGCCGGTCCGCATGCGATTCGGGTCGGTGTTGTCCCAGCCACCGCCGCGCACCACCCGATCCGACGCCTCCTGACCCACGGTCACCGTCCAGGTCCAGACGTTGCCGGTCATGTCCTCGAGACCGAACGGATGGGTCGCCTTCTGATCGTAGAAGCCGACCGGGCAGCTCCCGCTCGGCCGGTCGGGGAAGGTCTGGTCCTCGCGGCCGAAGAACCAGCATAGCCGGTCGTCGTCCTCGACCGGCGGATCGTCGCCCCAGGCGTACACGTTGGCGGCTTCCCCGCCGCGCGCTGCCCACTCCCACTGCGCCTCGTCCGGGACGAACTTGTCCACCGACTCGCAGTAGAACTCGGCCTGGGCGAGATCGAGACAGTTGGCCGGATCCAGCGTCCGGTTGGCCACCCCGGCGTTGCACTCGGTCGTCGTGTTGGTCGCCGAGCAGGAGACGCAGTCGGCGTAGGCGCTCGAGGTCACGTGGGTGATGTCCATGCAGAACGGCTCGACCGTCACCTCGCCCGGCTGGTCGGCCAGCTCGAAGGTGCCGCCCGGGATGTACGCCATGCCCTCGCTGCACCGCACCTCGACAGGGCCGTCGGCCTGGTCGCCGCCGCCGTCCTCGTCGCCCCCGGTCCGAGCGTCCGGCTCATCGCCTCCGCTGCTGACGCTGCCGCACGCGCCACCCACCGCCAGAACGAGGAAGACGAGCAGGTGACGGTGCGAGCGCAGTCGGATGGCCATCCGCCCGATGCTAGCCTACCGGGCGGCGGTAGCGAAACGAGCTGCCGGCAGCCGCACAGGTCGGCGGATCGAACGGCCACCGGGCGGCTTGTTCGCGCTCGCTCGCCTCCACGCTTGTCGCGCACTTCGCGTGCTGTCCCGGTCCCGCGCAGATGGTCCGCGAGTTGCCTCCCGGCAGGCGGAATGTCGACGTATCGCCACGTGGCGGGGGTGGCGCTGCTCAGCCTGTTGCTCCTGGTGGGAGGTTTCTGCCCTCCCGCCAGCGCGGCGGCGACCCGAGGCCCACGTCCTTCCCGGGCGCTTGTCGCCGGCACTGCTCGGGCCCCGCGGCAGGCGCCGCGCGCCCGGCCGCCGGCCAAGCGGTTCCGCACCCGGATCCTGCGGGGCGCGGTGCGGCTGCGCCGCGCGGTCCGCACGGTCGTTCGCGGGATCCGCGGCGCGCGCCAGGAGGTGCTCGAGACTCCGGCCGCGCGGGCCGAGGCGACCCGGCTCCACCGCACGTTCGCCAACCGGAGCGAGGTGCTGGCCGATCAGGCCGCCGACCGGCACCTGTCGCAGGTCATGGAGCACAGCGAGCGCGGCGGGCGCTACCTCATCCTGTCCGACCTGCACTGGGGTCGCGGGCGGACCCGGCGCGGCTGGTGGCCGGGCGAGGACTTCCGGCAGGACACCGCCTTCGTCCGCTTCATCGAGAGCGCCTCCGCCGATCCGCGGCCGACCACGCTCATCCTGAACGGCGACTGGCTGGAGTTCATCCGCCACGTCGACTACGACTCGCACCTGGGCGAGGTCGAACGGCACGTCCGGCGGATCGTGCGCGGCCACGAGCGCGAAGTGCGGGCGCTGACCGACGCGGTGGTCCGGCGCGGCCTGCGCGTGCTCTACACCCGCGGCAACCACGACGTCGGGCTGGTCGACCCGCGGGTTCGCGCGATCCTGATCGACGAGATGATCCGGGTGGGCGGGCTCGACCGGCACCAGGCCGATCGCTTCCGGCAGCGGGTCGCCTGGAGCGGACACGCCGCGGTGATCGGCGCCTACGGCGAGGGGCTGGTCTTTCACGGCGACCTGATGGACTCGATCAACAACTGGCGCTCGCCGGTCAACCCGTACGACGGCTATCGCAAGCTCGAGCCCAACCTGGGCTGGCAGATCGTGTCGACCCTGCTCCGGCCGATCGACCTGCTCGACCGGGCGATGACCGAGCGCGAGAAGATCAAGGGAGTGTGGCGCTACGTGCGGCGGACGGTCGATTCGCGGAGCGCCGCGGGCCTCCTCCTGCGCGCGCTCCTGCCCATCCCGCGCAGCGACGCCGGCGAGCGGCTGGCGGCGCAGGACGACGACCGGCTGGCCATGCGCGCCTGGGTCGCCCGCTCCGGCGTGGCCGAGCGGACCAGCCGCACCCGGCCCGGCGAGGCGCCGGCCGCGGCGCCGGTCACCGGCGAGGACTGGGCGAGCGCGTTCGAACGCGTGGTGGCGCGCTCGCCCGAGCCGATCCTCGATCGCCTTCGCTCCAGCCACTGGGGGGTCAACGTCGGGCGCGTGGTCTTCGGCTTCCTGGCGGCGATGGTAAGCGGCTCGCGCCGGGACCGCCAGCTGGTCGACCGGCTCGGCGAGCTACCGGCGGTTCGCTACGCCGTCTGGGGCCACTCGCACGTCGAGGCGGCGCTGAGCCGGCCGCATCCGACCCGCGGCAGCATCCAGTACGTGAGCTCCGGGACCTGGACCCGGATGGACAGCGGCTGGCCGCTCGACGTGGTGGTCGCGACGACCGACGGCGATGGACGCCTCGCGCTCGACGGCCTGCACCGCACGCAGCCGACCGGCGAGCTGGCCGCGGTTCCGCTCGACGAGATCAACCGGCCGCGCTCGCGCTGGCAGCGCGCCCTCGAGCGCCGCCGCGAGCGCCGCTCCCCCCCGCCCCCGGCCGCCCCGCTCGCCGCCGCGCAGCCCTAGCCGAGCCCTCTCACGATTCGTCACATCTGATCGAACCGCCAAAGCCGCCATATTCGCCAAAGCGTCGGCGATCGCTCGAACGCCCGTCTCTCAGCGGTTGAACCGCGAAGGCGCGAAAGCCGCGAAGAA